>Ga0172380_10000397_pt1 | contig 87322 bp, 84 predicted proteins | sample Leawe162metaG_FD_119747 | JGI IMG/M metagenome (GOLD analysis project Ga0172380, IMG submission 119747) | Leachate microbial communities from a municipal landfill in Southern Ontario, Canada - Leachate well 162 metaG | ecosystem: Engineered > Solid waste > Landfill > Unclassified | place... | reverse complement strand
CGGCTTGTTGTGTTTGTGCTTTAATTTTGTGGAAGAGATGGCGGGTGTATTTGAATCGCATGGTGACCCCTCTGGACGCTCCGTTATGCTATTGCTTGATGGCGATAATTGCGTCATAGAAACAAGTGACCAGCGCTGGATTCCAGTGGGAGCCGTACTCCCAGTAAATCGTGATGCGCAATCAAACTTGATGATTTATGGAGGCCGCGAATATTTGATACGTACATTTATTGCAGATGGCTATCAAGGTTATATGGGGCCTGCTGGCTGGCAAGGGCAGGTGATGATTCCGGTGGAAATCGCGTTTACCGGTAAAGAAACGAATGCATTGAGAGCGTTAGACCCACGAGTTGCCAGAGGCTTGCTGTCGCATGCTCAATCTTTCTGCCCACCGCTTTATGAAGTCATGAACGCAGCATCTACCATACGTAGAGTGGTGTGGAACGGGCAGGTAATGACTGCTGGGCAAGGTGGGGAGTTGTTGAAATTAAAAACCATTTTGGATCAAATTAGTGAAACCGGTACGCGTAGTAACGAATTGTTCGCTCAGTCAATTAATGATCTTTACGAGACTGTGCTGGCTTCTAGGTTGCAGGAATCTGAATTTGTATCACACCTATTAGTTGATTTGTTAGATCGTAACTTGTATGAACGCTCTGATGACTGTCGCTGGTGGGCGGTAACACCTGAGCTAAGAATAGCGCTCGAATCTGGGGTCGTTGATAGTAAAACAGCCACACAAATGACAGATATTCTGGAATATATCAATAAACTTTACACGGTATATACCCGCATTTTTGTCTATGATTGTCATGGAAAAATCATCGCCAGTACAAACCCGATCAATGAAAATGGTTCGATTATCGGTACTAAAATAGACGAGCTGACGCTAGCGCAAGTGATGGGGTTGCGCACAGAGCAGGATTATTATGTCTCTCCTTTTGTTCCAGATGCTTTATACGGCAATGCACCTACTTACATCTATCACGCAGCTATTATGGCTACTGGTGGAAATTCTGTTGTCGGAGGTATCGGCATTGTTTTTGATTCTGCCCCTGAATTTTTTGCAATGTTGCAAGGCGGTATTTCAACAAAAGGGGAAGTAAAAGCTTTTTATATCAACAGACAGGGCCGGATTATTTCAAGTACGGATCCCTCCCGCCCAGTAGGGAGCATCTTGGAGATAGCAGCAGATTTGCGTGCATTGCCAAATGGTAAAAGTACCTCTCGTATTGTGATACATGATGGCAACTATTCAATACTTGGATGTAGTGTTTCTAACGGTTATCGAGAGTTCAAAGTCACGGATGGATATAAAGAGGATGTGATTGCCGTAGTCTATGATTCTTTTGGAGAGGTGCGTGAGCACTTTAGTTCTGGTAACGATTCTGCATCAATTATTGATACGTATTTTGTTAAAACTGACGATTCTGAATTTGCTACGTTTTTTATTGATGAAGGATTATTCTCCATAGAAGCTGAATATGTTTTGGAGGCATTGGCAGCCTCTGAAATCTCTTCGGTTTCCATAGGTGGTCGTACCGAGCGAGTTGGCGTGATCTCAATACAGGGTGACAGCAAAGGTAAGGCTTATGCCTGGGTATTTGATCTTGGCTACTTACTAAGCGGTATTCCGTCAGTACAGGACAGTAATAGCCAAGTTGTAATTGTAGAGTGCGGACATCACAAAATAGGATTGTTAGTAGGCGCGCTGCATTCGGTAGCTCAGTTTAATGAGAGCCAAATCACTTTTACACCGCTTGCAATGGGTAAAAATGGTGCTTTAATCAAGCAGATTATTAAAGCAAATAACGGCAAACTTTTGATTCAGGGCGTTGATATCAGTTATCTGTTAAGGATGCTGAGTAACCCATTTGAACCAGTTATTGCGCCATAACGGCATTGAGCTTGGTAAGCCGGATTTATAGAGGTTAGGGATTTGGTGGAATACTGTAACTATTAACGCCTAAAAGCAGGTCATTGGCAGCTTGCATTAACGTAATCCAGATTAAGATTTGTTTCTTAGCGGCTCCAGCAGAGGTGATAGCCCGTTATGATCGATTTCCTGCATCAATTGCAATAATCGCCCCAGCTCGCCAGAAGGAAATCCATCGCGGGCAAACCAGTTTAAATAGTTGCCAGGCAAATCAGCAATGAGGCGGCCTTTGTATTTACCATAAGGCATCGCCAATGTGACCAAGCGTTGTAAGTCTTCTGGGTTCATATTGAAGTTTTAATCAGAAAGGTAACGACTATAAGGTAATTGGCGGATTATTGGAATTTGCGGAAATCATTTAGGCATAGTGCCTATAAAAGAATTGTAGTGTGAGCATTGATATGCTCACACTACGATTTCTGGCGGAGCGGACGGGACTCGAACCCGCGACCTCCTGCGTGACAGGCAGGCATTCTAACCAACTGAACTACCACTCCTTAAAACACACGTATTGATAAAGCTAATACGATTTTAGTCACGGCACTGGTTTTTTGGTGGGTGCTAACGGGGTCGAACCGCTGACATTCGCCTTGTAAGGGCGACGCTCTACCAACTGAGCTAAGCACCCGCTTAACCAATGAGGTCGGCATATTACAGCATATTCCGAATATTTTCCAACTAGTTTTATAATCTAATTGCCGTGATTTAATTTTCAGACGCGTAAGCACGGTAAATTCCCCATATTTTGCCGAGATCGAAAATAATGTTTTGTTTAATCCGTTCAGAGCGAGTTGCCCTGTATGCCACTTGGGTAATTTCGCTTCGCTGGCTTGAATGAACGCACTGTTTGTGACATATTGCTTATCGCCTTGAGTTTTGTACTCCAAATAGGAGAGTGTCTTGGTAAACACGTGCCATCTAAGGGTAAGGCGGGGTGGGTCTTTTGGAAGTTATGTTCGGTTAATCTCGGAACTCGGGCTAAATCTTGGGCTAAATAATGATCAGGTTAAAAATTCGTGACAAAATCATCGGCTTACTGGTGTTTTATTTTCTAGTTGCTTTAGTGGCCATTGGTTCTACATTACTGGTGTCATGGCGGCTGGAAGGCGGGGCGGCGGCCATTAACGATGCCGGACGCGAGCGTATGCGTTCATATCGTATTGCCTATTTGCTGGAGCAACAGGTTAAGCAACCGAAAACGCAACTACGTGATGACATTGAGCAGGAAATCGTTTTATTCGAGGCAACCTTGAGTGAGTTGGAGTTAGGCAACCCCCAGCGACCGCTTTCCCTACCAAAAGATGTTGATGTTAAAACGCAGATGACACAACTGCGCCAGACATGGCAGACCAGTATTCATCCGCACATTACGCAGATTCTTAATACGGCTAGTATCGCCGAACAAGAAGCGCTGTTGATACAGTATCGACCGATGCTTGAGCGCTTTGTTAGTGGCATTAACGAACTGGTATCCATGGTGGAACGCAGTAATGCGCATGCGACCTCTTTGCTACGTTTTCTACAGATTGCTTTGGTCAGTCTAGCCCTTGTAGGTACCATGTTGCTGGTTTACTTGTTTTCGCACATGGTGGTACTTCCAGTGACGCGGTTGCGTGAGGGGATTCAACGCATGGCACAGGCAGATTTTGATGTGCGTTTGCCTGTCACCAGCCAAGACGAGCTTGGTGAATTGGCCAGTGGTTTTAATCGTATGGCAGATCAGTTGCAGGATATTTATGCCACGTTAGAGCAGCGCGTAGAGGAAAAAACGCGTAGCATTGAAGCTAAAAATAAAGAGTTAGCCGCGCTAGATAAAGAAATGGCCGTTTCTGAAGAGCGTAATCTGTTAGCGCAGGAGCTGCATGACAGTATTGCACAATCGTTGGCTTTTCTTAATATTCAGGTGCAGTTGCTACAGGAGGACTTGCAAAAAGATCATATTGCCGAGGCGATGAAAGGGTTGGCGCAAATCCGTGAAGGTGTACAGGAAAGTTATGATGATGTACGAGAGTTGTTGGTGCACTTTCGCACACGTATAGGTAGCACAGATTTACAAACGGCTATTCGCAGTGCATTAGAGAAGTTTGAAGGACAAACAGGTATTAAAACTGCTTTTAAAATAAGTGGGAATGCACCGGAGCTGCAACCCGAGCACGTGCTGCAAGTGATGCACATTGTGCAAGAATCACTTTCTAATGTACGAAAACACGCACATGCCAGCCAAGTTGATGTAGAGCTAGGCTGTGCCCAACGCTGCACGATTGATATACGCGACAATGGCGTTGGCTTTGATGTAGCGCAGGATGCGGGCGATAGCCATGTAGGGTTGCACATTATGCGTGAACGCTCGCACCGTATTGGCGCTGAGTTATTTTTTGATTCAGAACTAAAGAAGGGAACGCATATTGGCCTTATACTTCCTGTAACTGCACAAGAAAGTAAAATAGTATGAAGCCCATTCGCGTTTTAATTGTTGACGACCACACGCTGTTTCGCAGTGGTATCAAGCTATTGCTAGAGCGGCAAACAGGTTTTGAGGTAGTGGGTGAAGCGGGCGATGGCTTGGAGGGTGTGAAGCGTGCCAAGCAACTTAAGCCAGATGTGGTGTTGCTGGATTTACACATGCCAGGAACTAGTGGGCTGGAGGCCATTCCGTTGCTGCGGGAAGAAGCTCCGCTAGCCCAAGTGATTATGCTTACCGTGTCCGAAGATGCTGATGATTTACTGGAAGCGTTACGCGCCGGTGCGCGTGGATATTTATTAAAGAACATAGAGATGGACTTTTTACTGGATTCCATACGCCGCGCGGCAGCAGGTGAATCAGTTATGTCTGCTCAAATGGCGGGTAAGCTGGCTGATACCATACGTGCCCCACAACATAGCTTGACTAAAGCCACGTCTAACTTAGGAAAACTCACGCCACGTGAACGTGAAATCATTGCCATGCTAGCCAGTGGCGCGAGTAATAAGGAAATCGCCCGTACGCTTGATTTAGCCGAATCTACCGTTAAAATTCATGTGCAAGGCATATTGCGTAAACTCAACTTAGCCAGCCGTGTACAGGCAGCGGTGTATGCTGTTGAGCATGGTTTGGTGCTTGAAAAACCTAACTGAAGTAGTTGCTGAATAACTATTTATTGATATACGTCAACCTTGGAACACGATTTTTATCTAATGATTGCTAACTTATCAATCAGCTAGTTAAATCATCATGAATTTTGACATCGCTATCGTGGGTGCAGGCCCTTCTGGATTATGCTTTGCACAAGCGTTGGCAGATAGTGGTTTACGCATTGTCGTGATTGAGCGGCAATTTGAGGACGCACTTGAAAATCCTGCTTTTGATGGGCGTGAGATTGCGCTTACGCATCATTCCGCCAAGCTTATGCAAGCACTTGGACTGTGGCAACGTATAGACCCTAGTGCTATTTCCCCCTTACGTGATGCCCGCGTGTTTAATGGTTCTTCGCTATATGCCATGCAAATTGACCACCGCGATAGCCAACAAAATGAACTAGGTTATCTCATCTCTAATTGCCTTATCCGCAAAGCTGCTTTTGAAGCGGTTAAAGCGTCCTCTAACATTACTTTGTTGACTAATGCAGAAATTATTCAAGTGAGTACCGATAGTAAAGGCGGACATCTAACGCTGGCAAATGGAGAGGTTGTTGAAGCGCAACTTATCGTGGCCGCAGATAGCCGTTTTTCAGAAACGCGTCGTGCGATGGGCATTGCCGCGTCCATGCACGATTTTGGCAAAACAATGATGGTTTGCGTGATGGAGCATGATGTTTCACACCAACATGTGGCATGGGAATGGTTTGATTATGGACAGACGCTGGCACTATTGCCGATGAACGGCATGCGTTCGTCTGTCGTAATTACCTTGTCCGCACATGATATTCAAGGCCTGATGGCGATGACTGAAGAGGCTTTTAATCATGCTGTTGAAGTGCGCTTTAAGCACAGGCTGGGTGCTATGCGACTTGTTTCAACGCGCCATGCCTATCCACTTGTCACAGTGGATGCTGACCGTTTTGTGGCACTTCGTTTCGCCTTGATTGGTGACGCCGCCGTGGGTATGCACCCTGTCACCGCGCATGGGTTCAATTTTGGTCTGCGGAGTGCAGAGTCATTAGCCCATGAAATTAAAGTGGCATATACGTGTGACCGTAACATCGCCTCTGCTGATTTACTTGCGCGCTATGAAAAAACACACAAACGCGCTACGCGTCCTCTGTTTCTTGCCACACACGCTATTGCTAAACTGTATAGCAATGATGCTCTGCCAGCGCGCTTAATCCGCCGTGTTTCACTGCATATTGGCAATCGTATTTTGCCCTTCAAACGGGCGGTCGCTCATATGCTCACTGAGATCCACTAGCCAAAAGACCTAGTTCTTTTCCTTCACTCATCCTATCCTTTTGATGCATATAGCATTGATTTACATCAATGTTTGTATTTGCGTCGCCATTAAACTGCTCAATACAGCAATACCGTAAAGAATGATTACGGATTATCAAGTTAAGGGGCAAATTGATGGCAACACAACAATATAAAGCATGGTCGGTGGTTATTGCGAGTACGCTGGCTTTTACTGTGTGCTTCATGATCTGGATGATGTTTGCCGTTATCGGTATCCCGATCAAAGAAACTTTGGGGCTTAATGAAACCCAGTTCGGTATCTTAATTGCTACCCCCGTATTGACGGGTTCACTTATTCGACTTCCGCTCGGCATGTGGACTGACAGGTTTGGTGGGCGCATCGTGTTCTTTATTTTGATGCTATCAACCATCATTCCAATTTATTTAATTTCCAAATGTACAGAATACTGGCAGTTTCTAGTCACTGGTTTATTTGTGGGTGTTGCCGGAGGCTCTTTCACCGTGGGTATTGCGTATTGCGCACGCTGGTTTCCTAAAAATCGCCAAGGCTTGGCGATGGGCATTTTTGGTGCAGGTAACACTGGTGCGGCGGTTACTAAGTTAGTTGCGCCGCTTATTGTGGTGGGCTTCGGCTGGACAATGGTGCCACAAATGTATGCGGTGTTAATGCTGATTATCGCGATTCTTTTTTGGATTTTTACTTTTTCTGAACCTTCGCACAAGGTAGGCAAAACAGTTTCCATGTGTGAGCAGCTTGCTGTGCTTAAAGACCCAAAAGTATGGAAATACAGTCAGTATTATTCCATTGTATTTGGTGGCTATGTGGCGCTGGCGTTGTGGATGACCAAATACTACATCGGTGAATATGGCTTTGACCTCAAAACAGCAGCATTGATGGCAGCTGCATTTAGTATTCCAGGTGGGGTGTTGCGCGCGGTCGGTGGTTATTACTCTGATAAATTTGGTGCGCATACCGTGACATGGTGGGTGCTTTGGGTGTCGCTGGCTTGCCTGTTCTTTTTGTCTTATCCACAAACCGATGTTTCTATTATCACGGTCACAGGCCCGCAAACTTTTCACTTAGGTTTAAACGTCACCATATTCACTATGATCATGTTTACGATGGGCATTGCATTTGCCATTGGCAAAGCCTCCGTCTTTAAATATATTTCAGATGACTATCCGCACAATATTGGCGTAATTTCAGGCGTGGTGGGTTTAGCTGGCGGCTTGGGCGGGTTTTTGATGCCGATTATGTTTGGTGCCTTACTGGATTTAACTGGCGTGCGGACCTCTGCCTTCATGCTGATGTTCGGTATTGTCTGGGTGTCACTCATCTGGATGTATTGGACGGAAGTGCGTCCCGTAAAAATCAACCGTCATTATGAACGTCAGGTCGCAAAGCAAGTGACACCAATCTAGGGAGGAATAGTATGTCAATAAATATCGAAAAATGGGACGTAGAAGATAACAGATTCTGGGAGACCACAGGTAAAAAAATTGCCTATCGCAATTTGTGGATCTCGGTGCCTGCGTTGTTATGTGGCTTCGCTGTGTGGCTTATGTGGGGCATTATTGCTGTGCAAATGAGTAATCTTGGGTTTCCGTTCAGTAAGGATGAGCTGTTCACCTTAACGGCGATTTCCGGGCTGGCAGGTGCCACCATGCGTATTCCGTCATCCTTTTTTATTCGCTTGGCGGGTGGGCGCAATACTATTTTTCTCACTACGGCAATGTTACTCAGTCCCGCAATTGGTACTGGCATTGCCTTGCAACACCCGGAATGGCCATTGTGGGTGTTTCAACTGCTGGCATTGTGGTCTGGCGTGGGCGGTGGCAACTTTGCTAGCTCAATGTCTAACATCAACACATTTTTTCCAAAACGTCTGCAAGGTACGGCGCTGGGTCTCAATGCTGGGTTAGGTAACTTTGGTGTGACCACCATGCAGATTCTGATTCCACTGGTGATGACTGTTGGTGTTTTTGGTGTGTTTGGTGGTGAGCCAACCACACTGGTAAAAGATAGTGGTTGGATATTCGGAAAAATTCCTGCAGGCACACCAACCTTTATTCAAAATGCGGGTTTCGCTTGGGTGCTATCACTGGTGCCGCTGGCAGTTTTATGTTTTTTTGGTATGAATAACTTGAAGACGATTTCACCGGATATCAGCAGCACAATCGTCGCATTTATTAAAGTAACGTGGCTTTATACACTGGCTTTTATTCCAGCTATTTTAGGGCTTTACCTTTACTTACCTGCGCCAACCGGGCTGGGTTTGTTGAATATGTGGATAGCCATGCCGCTCATTATTGGCGCGACTTTGCTCATCATGAAGCTGGCAGCTTTTGGTACGATGAAAGAAAACATCACCAAACAGTTCGCTATTTTTAATAACAAACATACTTGGTCTATGACTGCGCTTTACTTAGTCACTTTTGGCTCATTTATTGGCTTTTCGATGGCGTTGCCACTGTCTATTACTGTAATTTTTGGTGACAAACATTTGTTTGATGCAGCTACGCAAGTTTGGACGCACGTAAAAAATCCAGCTGCACCTTCTGCGTTGACTTACGCTTGGATTGGTCCATTTGTAGGCGCGCTAATTAGACCAGTCGGCGGCTGGATTTCTGACAAAGTAGGGGGGTCTATCGTCACTCAGGTTATTTCTGTGGTGATGGTGGTGGCGTCAGTCTACGCCGGTTACATCATGATGCAGGCCTACCATTCAGCTACGCCAGAGATTTATTTCACACAATTTTTAGTGGTGTTTGTAGTGTTGTTTGCAGCGACCGGTGTTGGCAACGGCTCCACTTTTCGTACTGTGGGTGTAATTTTTGACCGCGTGCAGGCAGGCCCTGTGCTGGGATGGACTTCAGCTGTTGCTGCTTACGGTGCTTTCATCGCGCCGGAAGTCATCAAGGGGCAAATCAAAGCAGGTACACCTGAAATGGCGATGTATGGTTTTGCGGGGTTCTATGCGCTGTGTCTGATATTGAATTGGTGGTTTTATTTACGTGCGGGCAGTGAAATTAAAAACCCGTAACGATTGGTGTGGGGCGGATGAGTATAGCGTTATTCGCCGAACGAAAAATATGCAGCAAAAAACGATAGGAGTAAAAAATGAGTCACTTTTTGGATAGATTAAAATTTTTTGATAAAGTCAAAGAAACGTTTTCTAATAACCATGGCATCGTTACAGTTGAGGACCGCCAGTGGGAAGACGCATACCGTCACCGTTGGCAGCATGACAAAATTGTGCGTTCTACGCACGGCGTGAACTGTACTGGCGGTTGTTCATGGAAAATTTTTGTCAAAAATGGTTTGGTGTCATTCGAAATGCAGCAAACTGACTATCCACGTACGCGGGATGATTTGCCGGATCATGAGCCACGCGGTTGCCAACGCGGCGCTTCATTTTCTTGGTATTTATATAGCCCGCATCGTATCAAGCATCCGTTGATACGCGGTCGCTTGTTAGACCTTTACCGTACTGAACGCATGACAGGTAAAGATCCTGTTGAAGCTTGGGGCGCCATTCAAGCCGACGAGAGAAAGCGTAAATCCTACACCGCAGTGCGCGGCTTAGGTGGTTTTGTGCGTACCTCATGGGATGAGGTGAATGAAATCATGGCTGCGGCCAACGTTTACACCATCAAAAAATGGGGTCCAGACCGCATCCTCGGTTTTTCACCTATTCCGGCTATGTCGATGATTTCCTACGCAGCAGGCTCTCGATATCTATCCTTGATTGGTGCGGCTTGCGGCTCTTTTTATGATTGGTACTGTGATTTGCCAGCTGCTAGTCCACAAACTTGGGGCGAGCAAACTGACGTACCAGAAGCGGCCGATTGGTATAACTCTACCTACATTATTATTACAGGCGCTAACCTGCCAATGACGCGTACTCCGGATGCACACTTTGCCTCCGAAGTACGTTATAAAGGCGCAAAAATCGTGGCGATGGCGCCTGATTATGCCGAGTTCTGCAAGTTCTCTGATCTCTGGATGCCGATACGCCAAGGTACGGATGCCGCAGCCTTTTTAGCCATGGGGCATGTTGCGCTGAAAGAATTCCACATTGATAATCAAGATCCGTATTTCCAGGAATACTCGCGAAAATACACCGATTTGCCGATGCAAGTAATGTTACGCAAGCAAGGTGACGCTTATGTGTCAGACCGCTTTTTACGTGCTTCTGATTTTGATGGCGCCTTGGGCGAAACTAATAACCCTGATTGGAAAACCATTGTTTTTGACGAAAAGACTAAGGCATTTGTTGCGCCTAATGGTTCGATTGGATTCCGCTGGGGTGAAGAAGGTCGATGGAATTTACTGGAAAAAAATGCGGCGACTCAGAAAAAAATGCAGGCACAGCTTACCTGTATTGCAAGCCGTGATGACGTAGTTTCAGTAGGTTTTCCGCATTTTAACCATGATGAAGCTGATTTGTTATTCCGTAACGTGCCAGTGCGCAAAGTTAAACTGGCTAATGGTGAAGAGGCTCTTGTGGCGACTGTGTTTGATTTGCAGGTTGCTCAATACGGCATTGATCGCGGTTTGGGTGGAGAAAACGTAGCTAAAGATTACAACGATGCTAGCGTAGCCTACACTCCAGCTTGGGCAGAAAAAGTGACAGGTGTGAAAGCTGCTGATATTGAGCGCACTGGTCGTGAGTTTGCTTACAATGCCTCTAAAACCAAAGGTAAATCCATGGTGATTATGGGCGCTGCGATTAACCATTGGTATCACAATGACTTAGCTTATCGTTCTATTATGAATTTGCTACACATGTGCGGTTGTGTGGGGCAGTCTGGTGGCGGCTGGGCGCATTATGTAGGCCAAGAAAAATTACGCCCACAGGCAGGTTGGGCACCCATTGCTTTTGCACTAGACTGGATGCGTCCACCACGCCAGGCTAACGCTACGTCTTACTTTTACTTCCATACTGATCAATGGCGTTATGAAACGATGGATGCAGATGCCTTGTTAAGTCCTGCAGGTAAAGGTAAAAATAAAGGTAACTCTATTGCCGACTACAACGTGAAAGCGGCACGTATGGGGTGGTTACCATCAGTGCCTAATTTTGACCGTAACCCGATTGAGTTGGCAGAAGAGGCAATGAAGAGTGGCGCCACCGATGAGGCTTCTGTTGCCAGTTATGTTGCAGAACAATTGAAATCTGGTAAGTTAGATGTGGCTTATGCCGACCCAGACAACCCTGTAAACTGGCCGCGCAATTTGTTCGTGTGGCGCTCTAATCTCATCGGTACTTCTGCCAAAGGACATGAATATTTCTTGAAACATTTGCTGGGCGCACAAAACGGTGTATTGCAAGAGTCTGGTGCAGGCAATAACAATAAAGAAGTGAAATGGCATGAAAATGCACCCATAGGTAAATTGGATTTAATGGTGGATATTAACTTCCGCCTCAATTCAACAGGTGCGTACTCTGACATTGTTTTGCCGACTGCAACTTGGTATGAGAAAAATGACCTGAATACTACTGATATGCATCCGTTCATTCACCCATTGTCTGAAGCCGTGTCACCAGGTTGGGAATCGAAATCTGATTGGCAGATTTTTAAAACGCTTGCTAAAACTTTCTCGCCACTGGCTGAAAAACATTTAGGCACGAAAAAAGAAGTGGTGGCATGGCCAATGCAACACGATTCTGCAGCGGAATTGGCACAGCCTTTTGGCGAAGTTAAGAACTGGAAAGAGGGAGATTGCGATCCGATTCCGGGCAAAACCATGCCGATTATTAAGCTGGTTGAGCGTGTATATGGTGATACCTATCGTAAATTTATTGCGCTTGGCCCACTCATGACCAAACTTGGCAACAACATCAAGGGTATTGATTGGAATACCGACCAAGAGTATGAGGAACTTAAAAAACATAACTCTACGGTAAGTGAACCTGGTATTTCTTTCGGTATGCCTTCGCTAACAGAAGATATGGAAGTATGCGATTCCGTAATGCGCTTAGCCCCTGAAACCAATGGTGAAGTTGCGCATAAATCATGGTCTGCGTTATCGAAAAAAACGGGTATTGATCATCATCATTTGTATGCTGGTCGTCATGAAGACAAATTTACTTTTAAAGATATTCAGGCACAACCGCGCAAGATTATTACCGCACCGACTTGGTCTGGCATCGAGTCTGAGCATGTGTCTTACACAGCTGGTTATACCAATATCCACGAGCATATTCCGTTCCGTACGCTCACAGGTCGTGCACACTTCTACCAAGATCATGAATGGATGCTGGATTTTGGCGAGGGCTTTTGTACTTATAAGCCGATGGTCGATTTAGGTGAGTTAAATTCACTACCAAAAGCAGTTACAGCTAAGCCACATCTAGCGTTGAACTGGATTACACCGCACTCCAAATGGGGTATCCATTCTTCTTATCAAGATAACTTGCGTATGCTGACTTTGTTCCGTGGCGGGCCATATGTATGGCTGTCTGAGGACGATGCCAAATCTGTAGGCATTGAAGACAACGACTGGGTAGAAGCAGTAAATCACAATGGTGCGACGGTTGCACGTGCCGTTGTTTCGCAACGGATTCCACGTGGCATGGCGATGATGTACCACGCGCAAGAGAAAATTGTGAACGTACCTGGTTCACCATCTACGAATAAACGCGGGGGTATTTTGAATTCAGTCACACGTATCATTATGAAACCGACCAATATGATCGGTGGCTATGCACAGCTTTCTTACGCCTTTAATTATTACGGCACGGTAGGTTGCCAACGCGACACCATGGTAGCTTTACATAAGATCGCAGATAAGGACGTGGATTGGTTAGAGCGTCCGCTTACGCCAGAACGCGAAGCACAACTTAATCCCATTGGCATCGGTGCCAAATAAAAGATAAAAGGATAACATCATGAAAGTACGCGCACAATTCGCCTTTGTCTTTAACTTAGATAAATGCATCGGCTGTCACACCTGCTCGGTCACCTGTAAAAACGTATGGACCAACAGAAAAGGCGTCGAATACGCTTGGTTTAACAATGTGGAATCAAAGCCTGGTGTAGGGTACCCAAAACAATGGGAAAACCAGGATATTTGGAATGGCGGCTGGGAGCTTAAAAATGGCAAGCTAGAATTAAAATCTGGTAGCCGCACCAACAAGTTGCTTAATATCTTCGCCAACCCGGATATGCCTGAAATTGACGATTATTATGAGCCGTTTACTTACAACTACGCACATCTGAAAAACGCACCATTGTCAGAGGCTACGCCTACTGCTAGACCCATATCGCAAATTACAGGCGAAAGTATGGAAAAAATCACTTGGGGGCCAAACTGGGAAGATGATTTAGCGGGTGAGTATCATAAGCGTAGCAAAGACAAAAATATGGACAACATCCAGAAGGAGATGTATGGCCAATTTGAGAATACTTTCCACATGTATTTGCCGCGCATTTGCAACCACTGCTTGAATGCAGCCTGTGTTGCAGCCTGCCCATCTGGCTCAATCTACAAACGTGAAGAAGACGGCATTGTGCTGGTTGACCAAGACAAATGTCGTGGCTGGCGCATGTGTGTGAGCTCATGCCCATACAAAAAAGTGTTTTACAACTGGGAGTCAGGTAAGGCTGAGAAGTGCATCGGCTGTTATCCACGCGTGGAGTCTGGCATGCCAACGGTATGTTCAGAATCATGCGTTGGACGTATTCGTTACAACGGTATTATGTTGTACGACGCAGACCGTATTGAAGAGTTGGCGAGTATGGAAGATACGCAAGATTTGTACGAGGCTCAACGCAGTATTTTCTTAGATCCGAATGACCCTGAAGTGATTAAAGCTGCACGTGCGGAAGGCATAAACGAAGATTGGCTTGATGCAGCGCGTAAATCACCCATCTGGAAAATGGTGATGGACTGGAAAATTGCTTTCCCGATTCACCCTGAGTTCCGTACGTTGCCGATGGTGTGGTACGTACCGCCTTTGTCACCAGTGCAATCGCAAATTGACCAGGGTAATTTACCTGTTGGTCCAGACGGTGCGATTCCAGTAGCGGGCGCGATGCGTTTGCCAATACAGTACCTCGCTAATTTACTCACGGCTGGCAAAGAAGCGCCGATTGAAAGTGCCTTGAATAAGTTGATTGCCATGCGTAGTTATCAACGCTCAATACATGTAGATGGGATAGTTGATACGCGTGCAATTGATGCTGCGGGCATTACTGAAGATCAAGCGAAAGAAATGTACCGTTACTTAGCCATTGCCAATTATGAAGACCGTTTTGTGATTCCGACTGGGCATACCGAAGAAACGCTGGACGATTCTTTCGGCTTTCAAGGTCAAAATGGTTTTACGTTCGGCAATGATACTTCACACGGGGTTTCAAAAGTAACGCTGTTCCCGCGCCGCCGTAAAGACACGGTCGAGCCTAAACAAGAAGCGCCCTTAAGTATAAATAAAAACAGTTAAAGGAAATCTCATGAAAATTTATAAACTATTATCGGCCTTACTTGATTACCCCAATCAGGACTTAGTTGAGCACCTGCCAGAGTTGCGCGAGTTCGTTGCACAAAACCTGGAAATAGATCATGCCGAACGCGAGGCTTTGCAGCGCTTTCTAACCCATTTGCAAAGTATGTCAGTTACCGAGTTGCAAGCGGAATATGTGCAAACTTTTGATATGACCGCAGAGCATAGCCTGCACCTGACGCATCACCTATTTGGGGATGATAAAAATCGCGGGCCAGCTTTGATTGATTTGGGTGAGCTATACAAAGATTACGGTATAGAGGTGGTTACCAATGAGTTACCTGACTACTTGCCGCTCATTCTGGAATTTACGGCTTATTTGGATGATAGCGAGGCAACCGTATTTTTATCAGACGCTAAAAAAGTGTTGGGTGTGCTGGCAGAAAATCTGCAAAAAGCTGGTAGCCCTTATGCCGCATTGCTCTCGATTATTGAGAGCAGAGCGACGCTAACTAAATTGGCGGCTTAACAAGAACCCCTTCCCCTTTTGAGGGGGAAGGGTGGGATGGGGTGGAATTACTCCAACTGTGATTGACCCCCACCCTAACCCTCCCCCTGCTAGGGGAGAGGGAATGAGATAAAAAGGAGAACAGAAATGAATCTACACAACTTTCTTTACGGCGTGTATCCCTACATAGCGCTTAGTGTGTTTTTGCTAGGTAGCCTGCTACGCTTTGATCGCGAGCAATACACATGGAAAAGCGATTCCAGCCAGTTGTTATCCAAGGCAAATATGCGGCTAGGTAGCAATCTATTTCATGTTGGCATTATTGCCATTTTTGGCGGGCATGCCGTCGGTTTATTAACACCACACAGCGTGTTTACAGGGCTTGGCGTATCCGATATGACACACCAAATGGTTGCGATTTGGGCTGGGTCTATTTTTGGTGTTATGTGCTTGATTGGCGGGGTGATTCTATGGGTGCGTCGTATGTTTAATGCGCGGGTATCAGCCGTCAGTCGCGGCTCTGACAAGCTTATTCTTACTTGGTTACTCGTTACACTCATGCTTGGGCTATCGACTATTCCTGTTTCTATTGGGCATGCTAACCACGGCAATCCTAGTGTGATGATTGCGCTAGCCGAATGGGTACAAAGTATTGTTTATCTGCATCCAAACCCAGCTTTACTTAACGGCGTGGACACGATTTTTAAAATACACTTATTCTTTGGCATGACCGTGTTTTTGTTGTTCCCATTCACCCGCCTAGTACATGTTTGGAGTGCGCCATTTGGTTACGCCACTCGCCCGTATCAAGTGGTGCGTAGCAAACGTAAGTTCTTAAAAAACTAGGAGATGACAATGAACCATCGATTAAGTATTTCTGTATTTTCCGCTTTGTTCGCGATGTGGGCATTACCTGGGCTAGCGGAGGATGTTGCGCAAGCGGGTTCGTTAAAAGAAGCAATCACAGAAGGTAAGCCAACGATTAACTTTAAGTTGCGTTATGAAAATGTCAATCAGGATGGCAAATCTGACACTGGCGAAGCGTTCACATTACGTAGCTTAATTGGCTGGAAAACCAAGCCATTCCATGACGTTAGTATCACTGCTGAAGTGTATGGCTTAAGTCCGTTAAATGATGATTATAACGATCTAAAAAAAGGCAGCCCACTAGCTAGCAGAACAAAGTATCCCGTGATTGCTGACCCTGAAGATTACGATTTTCATCAATTGTATCTGGAGTGGACAGGCTTTCCTGACTCTTCTATTAAGTTAGGCCGTCAAGGCATGGTGCTTGATAACTGGCGCTATGTTGGCGATGTGCGTTTTCGTCAAAACTGGCAGGTATTTAACGGCCTTTCATTTGTGAATAAAAGCCTGCCAAATACCGAGATTGCATTGGCGCACTATGAACAAGTGAAGCAAATCACCACTAAAATTCAAGATGCCAACATCGATATTGCCAATGTGAAATACAGTATTACGCCTAGCACCAGTTTAGTTGGCTACGGCTATTTTGTAGATTGGAATGGCAAGGCACTGGAAGCCTCATCTAATAAAACCTTAGGTTTGCGTTTAGATGGCAGTCAAAAACTGAATGATAGCTGGAAAGTATTATATACAGCCGAATACGCCAAACAGGACGATTATAAAGACGGCAGCAAATTGATTGATAACGATTATTACAGGGTTGGTGCGGGTGCAGGTTATGCTGATTGGTTCTTACGCATTGATCAGGAAAAATTATCAGGTAACTCTGACAACAAAGCGTTTCAAACGCCACTCGGTACCAATCACTTGTTTCAGGGTTGGGCGGATGTGTTTCTTACTACGCCTAATGAAGGCATAGAAGACACGATACTGATTGCTGGTGGCAAAGTCATGGATGCCACGATTAAAGCGGAGTATCACTTCATTAACTCAGACCGTAACTTTGCGAAAGTAGGTGGCGGTACAGGCGACAAATACGGCAAGGAATTCGATTTGGGTGTTTACTATAAATTCACCAAACAAATTTCCGCTTCAGTTGAGTATGCCAATTTTAAAGAAGATGATGAATATGCAGGTGCTCGTAAACGTGACATCGAAAAATTCTGGCTAACTGCGATTTATGCGTTTTAACTGACAAAGTGAATCTTCGCACCTATCCACCTGTGTTAATTGATAGCTTTGGCCGCAAGGTGGATTATATTCGCCTGTCAATTACGGATAGATGCGATTTTCGCTGTGTCTACTGCATGTCTGAAGACATGACCTTTCTGCCGCGAGATGAAGTATTGTCGCTAGAAGAATGTGCGCGTTTAGTAAAAGTCTTTGTCTCGTTAGGCGTAGGCAAAGTGCGCATTACAGGCGGCGAGCCGCTGGTGCGTAAAAATGCGCTACAGTTATTTGAAGAGATCGGGCAGTTGCAGGGTTTGCGTGAACTGGTTTTAACCACCAATGGCTCACAATTAGCACATCAAGCATTCGCCTTAAAACAAGCAGGTGTACGCCGTATTAATATTAGCCTTGATAGCTTAGATGCAGCACGTTTTCGTCAAATTACCCGTGTCGGCGAGTTAGATAAAGTGCTACGTGGCATTGCCGCTGCCAAGCAAGCAGGTTTTGAAAACATTAAGCTTAATGCCTTACTTATGCGCGGCATCAATGATGATGAAGCGCTGCCTTTGGCTGCCTTTGCGGTAGAGCAAGGTTTGGATATCTCATTTATTGAAGAAATGCCGCTAGGCGAAGTGCAACACTCCCGTAGCGCAAGCTATGTAAGCAATGAAGAAACGTTAAATCTGCTGAGAGCCCGCTACGATTTAGTTAGAAGCGCAGAGAATACGGGCGGGCCAGCACGCTATTGGCGTATCCCGAACAGTACAACAAAAATAGGCTTTATTTCACCAAACAGCCATAACTTTTGTGAAGCGTGCAATCGTGTACGCATTAGCTGTAAAGGCGAGCTATACCTTTGTTTAGGCCATGAAAGTAAAGTGGATTTGAGACCGTTGTTAAGAGCGTACCCTCATGATGATAGACCGCTTAAACAAGCGATTATTAATAGCCTGCAAACTAAACCAAAAGGTCACGATTTTGATTTAAAACGCGCCACACCAGCAGTCATACGTTTTATGTCTCACACTGGCGGTTAATATCAAATTCAAACGATGATGACTTTTGAGTTAAATATTAGCTGAGTGATGCAAAGGTTTTCGTAGCCATCAATTGAAAGTAAATGCTCAATCTTGAGCTACATCAAGATAGATTTAGTGAATGCACACTAAACTTTTCAACTTAAAAATAATTGCTTATGTCTTTGAAGTTTTACTCACCAGCGTTTATTTAAATATGGCGTCATTGACTGGATATATCTTGTTTTTATAGAGCAAGTTCGGCGATTAGAGGGCTGATCTGGCTGGATTATAAAATCTAACGAGCAAAACAATTGGATGTTAAATGAAAGTGTATTTGCAGATTTATTCAAGAGATAGCATGTGCCTTCCTCTGTTTTCTTGCAAAAAAATGCGCAGTTGCAGATATATTTCTATGGAGTCAGCATGATCCTGTCTAACAGAGTAAATACTTATGGGCAGGATCTGCTAAAGCGCCATGGTATGCGTGTGCACAAAATAGCACTTGATGCTGGCTTTACTTGCCCGAACCGTGACGGTACAAAAGGCACCGGTGGCTGTACGTTCTGCAACAATGTGTCTTTTAGCCCAGCAACCGGCTCTCGTCTTGATGTACCCGGACAGATTGCCAAGGCGCGCGCCGCGATAGCTAAAGGCACACGCGCTACTAAATTTATCGCTTATTTTCAGGCCTATACGAATACCTATGCTGACATTACTGAGCTGGAGACACTTTATCGTGAAGCGCTGGCAGAACCAGATATCATTGGTATTTCAGTTGGTACTCGTCCAGATTGTGTTTCGTCAGCGGTACTTGACCTACTTGAGACGCTACGCGCAGAGGGGCTAGAAGTATGGCTGGAACTTGGCTTGCAATCAGCGTTCGATGATACGCTGGAGCGAGTTAACCGTGGCCATACATTAGCAGAGTATCGTGAAACTGCGTTGGCAACGCGTGCTCGTGGCATTCCGCTATGTACGCATTTGATTATAGGTCTGCCAGGTGAAGACGAAAGCCACTATCACGCTACGCTCGATACCGTGTTGGAAATCGGTGTCGACGGACTTAAGCTACATCCCTTGCACGTAGTGAAGCGCACCATACTGGCCTATCAGTGGAAGCGCGGTGGTTATCAGCCACTAACTCAAAATGACTACATACGCATCGCCGCTGACTTGATTGAACGCACCCCGCAACACATTGTATTCCACCGCGTAACTGCAACAGCATCGAAAGATATTTTATTAGCGCCTGAATGGTGTTCACAGAAATGGAACATATTAAACGGCATCGAGAAGGAACTGCGTCAACGCGGCGCTCGCCAGAGTAGTCGTGCTGGGGAGCCTTACATCATAGAGGATATGCAATATGTCGCTTGAATTGGTTTGCCCGGCAGGGAACCTGCCAGCGCTTAAGGTAGCCGTGGATAACGGTGCTGACTGTGTTTATATGGGTTTTCGTAATAGTACGAATGCACGCGCTTTTGCCGGCTTGAATTTCGATAATGAAACGGCCAAGCAAGGCATTACCTACGCCCATGAACGTGATCGCAAAGTATTGCTGGCACTCAATACCTTTCCGCAAACTTCACAATGGCACATGTGGAAGCAGGCTGTAGATGATGCGGCTGAGTTAGGTATTGATGCACTGATTCTGGCGGATCTTGGTTTAATGCGCTATGCCAGTCGCACTTATCCTGACTTGCGTTTGCATCTTTCAGTGCAAGGTTCGGCAACCAACTACGAGGCAATTAATTTTTATCAGGAGCATTTTGGCATTCAGCGCGCAGTGTTACCACGTGTACTGTCATTAGCACAGGTTGAGAATGTCGTTAAAAACACGTCAGTAGAAATCGAGCTATTCGGCTTCGGCGGCTTATGCGTAATGGTGGAAGGGCGTTGCATACTTTCGTCCTACGCCACTGGCGAATCACCGAATACTGCAGGTGTCTGCTCTCCCGCTAAAGCCGTACGCTGGCAACAAACGCCAAAGGGCTTGGAATCACGTCTGAGCGGTGTGTTGCTGGACCGATACAGTGCCGATGAGAATGCAGGCTATCCAACCTTATGCAAAGGTCGTTTTGAAGTAGAAGATGAAACGTATTATGCGTTGGAGGAGCCGACGAGTCTTAATACGCTGGAACTGATTCCAGACATGTTGCGCATGGGCATTAGCGCCATCAAAATTGAAGGTCGTCAGCGTAGCCCAGTCTATGTTGAGCAAGTGACACGTGTATGGCGCGCAGCCATAGACGCAGCCAAACGAGATGCAGCAAATTATGTAGCCACACCAGACTGGATGGCACAACTCGGTAAACTTTCTGAAGGGCAGCAGCACACACTGGGTGCTTATCATCGACCATGGAAGTAATGTTATGAAAATCTCACTGGGCCCTATTCTTTATTACTGGACTCGTAAAACGGTGCAGGATTTTTACGATCAGGTTGCCGACTGGCCGGTAGATATTGTCTATTTAGGTGAGGTGGTATGTTCACGCCGCCATGAGATGCGCCTAGATGATTGGTTGACTATTGCTGGCAAGTTGGCGGATGCAGGCAAAGAAGTAGTGTTGTCTACACAAGCGCTGCTTGAATCTGAATCTGACCTCAAGTTGTTGCGTCGAATTGCTAGAAATGGCCGATTCAGCATTGAAGCCAATGACATGGGCGCTGTACGGCTATCTGCAGGCAAGCCATTTGTCGTGGGAACGCATATTAATACCTACAATGGCGAAACGCTTGAAATTCTGGCAGAACAGGGCGCAAGCCGTTGGGTGATGCCCGTAGAGTTATCGCGCAATATGCTGACAGAACTTTTGATTAAAAAACCCCAAGGCATGGAAACCGAGGTGTTTGCTTATGGTCGCTTACCGCTGGCTTTCTCTTCACGTTGCTTTACGGCTCGGCGTCACAATCTTCCAAAGGATGATTGCCACTTTAAGTGCTTAGAGCATCCTTGCGGCGTAACGCTAAAAACGCGTGAGGGTCAGTCTTTTCTTGCCTTAAATGGAACGCAAACGCAATCTGCCAGCATTCACAATCTGATTGGTGAGATCGACGATATGCGACAGCTTGGTGTGGATGTTGTACGCATCAGCCCACAGTCTGAGCATGCTGGTGAAGTTGTCGCAGTATTTAAGTCTGCCATAGACCGTGTAACGAGTAGCAACGAAGCGAAAGCTACACTTGCGCCACTGCTGTTTGATGCACCATGTGATGGGTATTGGCATGGACAATCAGGTATTGAACAATCAATCGAGATGCTGACATGAGCCAAAACACGTATATTTTTCCGCATCAGCTAAGTCGGTTAATAGAACGCCTGCCAACTTGGCCGTCATCTTTTACCTTTACCTGCATTCTTGACCTAGCATTGCGTCAAGTGATTCGCAATGGCGATTTGCAAGCGCTTTATGGCAAGCGGGTTGCCATAAATGTTACCGATGTTGGCTTGCATTTACACTTCACCGTAAAGAGTAGTGGCTTTTCTGCCGCAACTGGCAACGTAGCACCAGACCTTACAATTAGTGCTACCGCTTATGATTTTTATCTTCTGGCAATGCGTAAGGAAGACCCTGACACACTATTTTTCAATCGTCGACTGGTAGTGGAGGGTGATACCGAATTAGGCCTTGTAGCTAAAAACACGTTAGATTCAATTGAACATCCAATGTTAAAGCTCGAGCACATGCTCCCCAAACAACTACTGACACGATTCAGGGAGAAATTATGGGGATAGCAGTGGTGGATAACAATATTTTTGAACTATCCAGAATGAAAGGATCTTCTTCTATGAGCAAAAAAGCAATGAATCTGCCCATCGTGTATTCTTGTTCTGGCTGTTCTAATGTGGCACAAATGGCTAATTACATTGCGCTAAGACTAGATAAATTAGGTGTGGCGGAAATGTCATGTATTGCAGGTGTCGGTGGTGATGTTCCTCATTTGCTAAAAACAGCATGTTCTGGACGCCCCATTATTGCACTCGATGGCTGCCCACTAGCTTGTACAAAAGCTTGTCTGGCGCGCCATGGCCTTGAGCCTGATAGCTACCATCAGCTTAACCAGTATGGTGTTAAAAAAAGCTACCATGTAGATTTTGACATGAATCAGGCACAAACTGTCTTGGCCCGAGTGCTGGTAAAGGTTGAAGATAAATATCACGCTCTATTGCCATGACTATCAACTCAAAACGATTAATCGTTGCAATCACTGGCGCTACTGGCGCTGTGTATGGTGTACGTCTGTTAGAAGTGCTAAGCGAAATGCCTAACATCGAAACGCATCTGGTGATATCTGATTCTGGGTTACTGAATCTACAGCAGGAGCTGGAGATGAATCTCACGCAACTTAAAGCGTTGGCTGATGTAACGCATCATATCAACAACATTGGCGCATCCATTGCCAGCGGCTCGTTTCAGTCAGATGGCATGGTGTTGGCGCCATGCTCTATGAGAACACTTGCGGCAGTAGCACATGGTTTATCAGACAACCTGATTACGCGGGCTGCTGATGTAATGCTAAAGGAGCGCCGCCGACTGATACTGATGGTACGGGAAACACCGTTTAATCTCGCCCATTTACGTAATATGACCAGTGTCACCGAAATGGGTGGCATTATTTACCCGCCACTACCTTGTTTTTACCATCGACCACAAACCATAGCCGATATCATCGACCATACGGTCAGTCGTGTTATCGATTTACTGGGTATACCGCATACGATGGCGCCGCGCTGGGAAGGTCTAGTCGAAGTCACTCAACATAACTTGGCAGGCGATTGATTTGGCTTATCACGACTTACGCGACTTCATTACTCAGCTTGAACAAATGGGTGAGCTAAAACGCATTAAGTCCCCCGTTTCCCCATATTTAGAGATGACTGAGTTGTGTGACCGCACCTTACGTGCAGGTGGCCCAGCCCTGTTGTTTGAAAACCCAGTAGGTCACAGCATTCCCGTCCTTGCTAATCTTTTTGGTACTCCTAAGCGCGTTGCGTTAGGCATGGGTGCTACAGACGTGAGCGAGCTAAGGAACTACGGTCATGTATTAGCAATGCTAAAAGATCCCGAGCCTCCCAAAGGATTCAAAGACATGCTAGGCCTGCGCTCACAGGTGAAATCACTATGGAACATGACACCCAAAGAATTACGCTCAGCGCCATGTCAGGACATCGTGTGGGAAGGCAACGATGTTGACTTGGAAAAACTGCCAATTCAACATTGCTGGCCAGGAGATATTTCACCTCTGATTACTTGGGGATTAGTGATTACAAAAGGACCGCATAAGGAGCGTCAGAATCTTGGCGTCTACCGCCAGCAAGTGCTGGGGCGTAATAAAGTGATTATGCGGTGGCTAGCTCAGCGCGGCGGAGCGCTGGATTTTCGTGAGCATTGTGAGCTTCATAGAGGTCAGCCCTATCCAGTAGCGGTTGCTTTAGGTGCTGACCCTGCGACTATACTGGGGGCAGTAACACCCGTGCCTGATAGTTTGTCCGAGTATCAATTCGCAGGCTTATTACGTGGCAGTCGAACAGAGTTGGTCAAGGCTATTGGTAGCAACTTGCGCGTTCCAGCTTCAGCCGAAATTGTGCTTGAAGGGCATATCTACCCAGACGAGTCACACGCCACCGGCTATGAGCATGCGCTGGAGGGCCCATTTGGTGACCACACTGGTTATTACAACGAGCAGGACTGGTTTCCAGTTTTCACTATTGATCGCATCACCATGCGGCGCAACCCAATTTATCACTCGACTTATACCGGCAAACCACCAGACGAACCTGCTATTTTGGGGTTAGCTCTTAATGAACTATTTGTTCCCTTACTGCAAAAACAGTTTCCAGAAATCACTGATTTCTATCTGCCGCCTGATGGTTGCAGTTATCGCATGGCAGTAGTGCAAATGAAGAAATCTTACCCTGGTCACGCCAAACGCGTGATGTTTGGCATTTGGAGTTTTCTGCGTCAATTCATGTATACCAAGTTCATCGTGGTCGTGGATGAAGATGTGAATATACGTAGCTGGCAAGAAGTAATCTGGGCGATCACCACCCGCGTAGATCCAATACGTGACACCCTGTTGGTCGATAACACTCCGATTGACTATCTGGACTTTGCATCGCCAGTGAGTGGTCTCGGCAGTAAAATGGGCATAGATGCAACCAATAAATGGCCGGGTGAAACAAGCCGAGAGTGGGGTCGGCCAATTGTGATGCCAGCCGAAGTGAAAGCTAAAGTTGATGAAATTTGGCAAACGTTGGGACTTTGATATTACTTGATCCCCAATATTCATATCAACGCATTTGTTAAGCAAACCTTAAGTTTTTTAGTAATAATTAAGTGCTTTTTAATAGGATAAGAAATATGATAATTACAACATTTTTATGGACAGGCATTAACGTATTAAGCGCAATATGCTTAGTGTTGGCTACAACGCAAGTTTATGCAGATGAACACCATCATCACTCAAACGCACAATCATCCAAGCAAGTACTGAAACCAGGTGAAAAGTGGAAAACAGATGAAGTTGTACGGCGGGGAATGGACAATATTCGGCTAGCTATTTCTGCTAATCAAGATGATATTGTTAAAGGGCGGCTTACTGCTCAGGACTATCAACGAATAGCAAATGTGGTTGATAAAAATGTGGCTGAAATTGTTAAAAACTGTAGATTATCAACGGATGTAGATAGTGCTTTTCATACGATTGTATTGGTAGATTTGCTAGATGGCGTGACATTTATGCGAACGTCTCAAAACATCCAAGCGCAGCGAGTTGGCGCTTTAGCCGTGTTACAGACCTTACGTAATTACGATAAGTATTTTCAGCACACTGGCTGGAGTTTAGACGCAGTTAAGCCTCGTTAATCGTGATTGAAAATTTACTTGCATCATCAAAATGGTTAATAAAATCTACTGTATAACTTTGCGTTAATACTCCAAGCACATGAAACTATTTGTTATTAATTTCCATAGCATCAGCCAGAAACTAAATTAGACAGGTAAGTGTTAATGCGCTTTGGTAACAGTGGTCCCGACTCAACAAGTCCGCTGTAAAGTTGCACCAGTGAAGCGCCAGCAGATAATCGGTCAGCCACATCCTGCGGGGTGTGGATACCGCCTACTGAGATAATTGGCACATTGCTACTCATCTTGCTTGATGCACGTTGCAAACTGGCAAGCGTTATCTTTTTATCATTAAGATGCACGCTACCACTGAGTATCAATCCATTAAAAGCATAGTCACGCACGCAGGATAGTAGGTTATTGCTGTCTCCACGATCCTGATCTATTTTCACAACGATAGGACAAGCGCGCCCGCTTTTAGCCACCATCTGCACTTGCTTATCTTTGACTGCTGCCATTATGGTGTAGAGCGTGGCGCGATGCTCTGGTAGGTGCAGGTCGGGGCCGGCACGCACACCTAGATTGAGTGTGATGTAGTCGGCAAATCCCCAGAGTTTTTCCATGCAGACTAAGTAATCGTTGGCCATCTGTTGAGGCGGCGTTGCTCTATTCATGCTGATGCTCACTCCAAGTGGAATTGCATGAGGTCTGATATATTTAGATAGAACGGAAGCCACTACATCAAGCCCTAGACTACGCTGCTGCTCAGGTAGTGGGATAACCGAGCCTATTTCGGCAAACCCAAAACCTAATGGTGCTAAGGAGCGATAGAGCGTACCGTGTTTATCGAATCCAGCAGCTAATCCAAGCGGACTGGGGAATGATAATCCCATGAGGTTTCGCTGTAAGTTGCGCGGTGGCTCTGTTGTTGAAGTGATGACGGCCAGTCTCATTGAGTATGCCACCAGTTTACGTGCATGTGGTGCGCCCAGCTTGAACGCGGCTGACGAGAGAAATTTATACATGAAGGCGATATTTCTCTGCAAAATGCTGCATAAAAGTAATCAGTGCCGTGACACCAGCATCTGGCATGGCGTTATATAGGCTGGCACGAATACCGCCGACCATGGGGTGCCCTTTTAGGTTGACCAGGCCTTCCTTAGCCGCGGCGTTAAGAAATGGTATCGTGAGTGCGTCATTATCGAGCGTGAAGCAAACATTCATGCGCGATCGATAGGCCGGTTGTATTGAACAGTGATAGAACCCATCGCTAGCATCAATGGCTTGGTACAGCCGCGTGCTACGCTGCTCGCCGTTATGCGCCATTGCCACGACACCACCCATTTCGGCAATCCAGCGGAATACCAGTCCAGTTAGATAGACGGCAAAGGTGAGTGGTGTGTTGAGCATAGAACCTACTTCAGCCTGTGTCTGATAGTTGAATACTGCTGGTGTTGTTGGGTGAGCACGTCCGAGCAAGTCGTCGCGTATGATGACAACGGTGAGTCCTGCCGGTCCGATATTCTTCTGTGCCCCAGCGTAAATCAGGCCGTAGCGCTGTACGTCAATAGGTTTGCTGAGAAAATCTGAGGTCATATCTGCCACCAGTGGTAAGTCATTGGTGGCAGGAATGTCGTAGAATTGCACGCCGTTGGCGGTCTCATTACTGGTGATGTGGCAATAGGCTGCGCTGGGGTCGAGGCACCATGTATCGGGCATACGGTCGAAGCTGGTGTCACTGCTACTAGCTGCAATGTTGACGTTACAGTAGCGGCTAGCTTCGCGCATGGTCTTACGCGACCAGTAACCGGTTTCAATATAATCAGCCCGATCTGTCGCACCCAGTAAGTTGAGCGGTACCAGCGAGAACTGTGCCGAAGCGCCGCCATGCATAAATAAAATATGATAATTTTCCGGTATATTTAGCAGCGACCGCAGACTCTCGCGCGCCTGTTTTAGTACGGCCTTGAAAGCATCGCCGGTAAACGGCGTTTCCAACATCGAAATCCCGCTACCGTTCCAGTTCAAAAATTCCCGCTGTGCTTGAGCCAACACCGTGGTCGGCATAACGGCTGGGCCAGCGGCAAAATTGAAAATCTTAGGCAAACAGGGCTGCCCCATGCTGACTGGCAGCCATAAAAAACAGCAAAGGAATCGAAAGCATAGTATTGGTGCGAGAGGAAAGGAAAGTGATGCGGGCACAACGCACACGCTCATCCAGCGGCGCATAAACGAAGCCAAGTACTTTCTTTTGGTTTGGCCACAACACTAGCCAGAGATTGGCTAACATCAAGGTACCTATCCAAAAGCCAACACCGATGACAGCCAGATAACCATTCAGCGTCATGGCATCGACTAGCACTCCGCGTTGCCACAACATACCCACGCCAGCCAACCAAGTGACAATGGCTGCATATCGGAAAGTACCATGTTCACGTCCCAACAACGCCATATAAACGGGGCTTTGCTCGTCGCCCAAATCTTCGCGACCAGGTGGTCGGAAGCTTGGACGCTGAATGACGCTGGCATAGTTATGTCCTACCCAGATGATGCCACCAAAAAGATGTATCCAACGCAGAAGAAAATCGATAATCTGATCCATCGTGAACTAAGCTCCCAACACTAGCCAACGGACGATTAGGAACAATCCCAACGTTAGCAATAGACCTAAGACGATAGTGCCAGTAGCCGTGTCGAAAGGTGTTTTCATTTGTGCGCCATAAACATAGTCGTGACTGCACCAATTTGTCGCCTGACCAACGGACGTGGTTCGTGATGTTTCTGGCGTGTCTTGTTGGTTGCCATTTCAATCACATGGTGATGTGGTGATTTGGCGCATGCAGGATCGGTATTTGTTGCATCGCCTGTCAGTAAGAATGCTTGACAGCGGCAACCGCCAAAATCCTTTTCTTTCTCGTCGCAGGTACGGCAAGGCTCTTTCATCCATTCGTCACCACGGAATTTTTTGAACAGCGGTGAGTCATTCCACAGCCAGTCCAGACTATGCTCGCGCACCGTAGGAAATTCCAGACCTTCGATTACACGGACTTCCTGGCAGGGCAAGGCAGCACCGTCTGGTGCAATGGTGAGATGAATAGTTCCCCAGCCGTTCATGCACGCCTTGGGTCGCGTTTCGTAATAATCCGGGATGACGAAATAGATGGTCATCTGCTGGCCTGGCCGTTGGCGCGCAGTGATGACAGCAGCTTCGGCACGCTCAATCTGCTCACGCGTCGGCAGTAATTCATCACGGTTGAGCAGCGCCCAGTTGTAATACTGAATATTGGCGAGTTCAAGATAATCTACACCGATGTCCTCAGCCAGTGCCAGGATTTCATCCACTTGGTCAATGTTCTGCCGGAATACCGGCACATTAAGTACCATGGGGAAACCTTCGGCTTTGATCATGCGCGCTACGTCAACTTTCAGATCGTGCGCCCTCGCTCCAACCAGTTCATCGGTTAGATCACGATTTGCAGATTGCAGGCTCAATTGAATTTGCTTGAGGCCTGCTTGTTTCAGTGCTTTAAGTCGTTCAGGTGTGAGTCCGACACCAGAAGTAATCAGGTTGGTGTAATAGCCTAGGCGTTCAGCTTCTTCTACCAACTCTTCAATATCATCACGTAGCATGGGTTCGCCACCAGAGAATCCAAGTTGCAGGGCGCCGAGTTCGCGTCCCTCACGGAGTACCCGTTTCCATTCTTCGGTACTTAATTCCTTCTTGCCATACTGGTCAAAATCCAGCGGGTTGTTACACCAGACACATTTGAGCGGGCAACGATAGGTAAGCTCAAGTACAAGCCACATCGGCTTGCCTTGCCCGTCCAGACTAACGGTGGATCCATCCTTTGCCATGGGTTACCTCCAAAAAATTGTAAATACTGTTTTCTATATCGGCGTTATCAAGAAATAGCGCCTTAAGTTCGGTAGCGATGCTGGCGGCAGTAGCTTCGCCCGTGCAGCGCTTGAGAATTTCTGCAGCAGTAGCATTGAGCTTGATGACGCCTTCAGGGTAGAGCAGCACGTAGGCATCCTGAGATTTCTCCCAACGAAGTAGATACTTGGAATCCAATCGTGGGTGATCTTCGTGCTGAAAATGAAAATCTCCAGACATAAAAGACTTCCTTAATTTAATTATGGACGCGGCAAAACGCCGCGTCCTGTATTACCTAGCGCACATACACGTAGGCGGTTACTTCAAAGCCAAGACGTAGATCACAAAACTCTGGTTCAATCCATTGCATTTTTATCTCCTAAAGACGTGAGTTGAAGTTGGTGCCGCAAACGATGGGAGAAACGTAAATTAAAGAACACCATCGCGATTGGCATTGCATAGTTAAAATTGCCATGCAGGGCTACTATACGTTAAGGAACAGGATGCTAGGTGCTAGAAATAATGAGCATTACATCTGCAAAATCATTAAATTAACCTCATTATTTTCTGTGATTTTAAGGGGGCGATAATTTTCTTGCTTTAGGTCAAGGTGTTTCAGTAAAGAATGGCGTAAGTGCCTAATTGTTAGGTATCAAGGAATTAAAAATAGATAAATGTAACCTTGGTCAGCTCACTGAGCACTGAAAAAATGGCCACGTATTAAAACAGCAAAATTCAGCCAAAAGAACTAGTTCTTGCAACTTAATACCCCTACTTTAGGCGTATGGGCACAAGCCATGCATACGTTAATATAGCGCAACTGAAAATACTGAATTGTTTGATGCCAGATGGTTGTTTTCTTGTATTTCGTCAAAGATAGTTGAACTGTGCAGAATCGAGTCACCCACGCCCGTTTTGAGTAATCATGTCGTAAAAAGTAGTAGCACGCCGATATTTATTTGACTGAAGTAAATCACTTGTTACCAGAGGCTGCTCGCTTGGTGCTTAAACTGGGACTTCTGTAGAAAAATATTTGATATGAACTTTGATGTTAGCTGATGGCGCTAGACTAATTAAGTTTATGCTTCGTACAAATATTACAAGTTCATTTTTTTGCTACTTATGTGATTCAAACTCTGAGACAACGATCACCATTTGGTTGACCTGTAGCAGATTGCTATCCTGTGCATTGTCAATCGTAATTATGTTATTCAAACGAACAGCGGCTAACATGTTGGCCGAGGTAAGTCAGATTAATGAATACCAGACTTTTTGTCAGGTAATGTTTCCTAGTTCATACCGCTGAGAAACGCTTAAGTTTGGTTGCGCTTTAAAAATTTTTAATCCAGGTAGTTCTGGATTCCAAGAAGAGGAGTTGTAGATGGTTTATACAAAACAACATGTCAATATTATTGATAGTGCAGTTAGAGGTAGTTTTGAGGTGAAGGCTGGTTTTGCGCAAATGCTCAAAGGGGGGGTCATCATGGACGTGGTAACGGCTGAGCAGGCACGAATTGCCGAAGAATCAGGTGCCTGTGCCGTTATGGCACTTGAGCGTGTACCAGCTGATATTCGCAAAGATGGTGGTGTGGCGCGCATGAGTGATCCAGGCATGATTAAAGAGATTGTTGCCGCAGTTACTATTCCAGTAATGGCCAAAGTTCGTATTGGTCATTTTGTGGAAGCACAGATTCTGCAGGAATTGGGGGTGGATTGTATTGATGAGAGCGAAGTGCTCACCCCCGCAGATGAGGCGCACCATATCAATAAGGCTAAGTTTTTGGTGCCATTTGTTTGTGGTTGCCGCAACTTGGGGGAAGCATTACGGCGAATTGCCGAAGGCGCAGCTATGGTTCGTACTAAGGGTGAGGCTGGTACTGGAAATGTGGTCGAGGCAGTGCGTCATGCACGTGCAGTAAATGGCGCGATTCGTCAGCTACAGAGCATGGACGAAGATGAAATGTTTGCTTTTGCCAAAGAAAATAATGCCCCTTACACTCTGATTGTACAGACAGCCAAGCTTGGTCGCTTACCCGTAGTTAATTTTGCGGCGGGTGGTATAGCTACGCCAGCTGATGCTGCGCTAATGATGCAATTGGGAATGGATGGTGTTTTTGTTGGCTCTGGAATTTTTAAGAGCGGCGATCCGGAAAAACGGGCTAAAGCTATTGTGCAGGCGGTCACTCATTTTAATGATCCCGGGATTTTAGCTGAAATAAGCATGGGTTTAGGTGAGGCTATGGTAGGAATTAATATTGACACACTTTCTGAGCAAGCAAGGATGTCGCAACGGGGTTGGTAGCTGTTCACATAACCTAAAAACCTCTAGTCGATTTTCTCATTGTTGGGACACCATACTTTCAGAAACGGATGCACTCATTGCAAATTTTACGGCTAATGATTGCTCCATAAACAAAAAAATCTGATATTGCAATCGCTTGCAAAGCCAATTTTCATGTGTACTGCAACATAGCCCTGCTGGACTTGATTAGATGATCATAAGGAGAAGTTGCTTGAAAAAACACAAATCTATGTTGCGAATTGGTATTCTGGCATTACAAGGTGCCTTTATTGATCACAGCAAGATACTCAAACAATTGGGCGTATCTGTTGTCGAAGTGCGCAAGTCTGAACAATTAGACCATCTCGACGGTTTGATTATCCCTGGTGGTGAAAGCACTTCCATAGGATTAATTGCAAAGCGTTGGGGTTTGATTGAGCCATTGCGCGATTGGGTACAAGCAGGCAAGCCGATTTGGGGAACTTGTGCTGGCATGGTTCTCTTAGCCGAAAGGATCGAAGGTCAAAAAGCGGAAGGTCAGCCCCTGCTTGGTGGGCTTGATGTCACTGTTAACCGCAATTATTTTGGGCGACAGGCTAATAGTTTTGAGACGCTATTGCAAACGCCGCAGATTCCAGCATTAGGCGACAGTTCTGAGTTTTGTTCTGCGATTTTTATTCGTGCACCAGTCATTACTGCGGCTGGGAAAGCTGTAGAGTCCCTAGCTAGCCTTTCAGCCACAGATGGCACTATGCTTATTGTAGCCGTACGCCAGAAATCGATTTTGGCAACGGCTTTTCATCCAGAGCTCACGGATGATTCCCGTTGGCATCAACTTTTTCTTGATATGGTTTACGAGTCTACTGAGCTGGGTCCGATTTAGTAGGTGGGCAAGTCATAGTGTTGCATTGATTGCTAAATGGAAGGCAACTTCATAAATTACAAAAATGTTCAGATAAGACCGCCCTAAAAATCCAATACACTGGCTAGTGTGGCACATTAAATTTTCTTGGTCTGATATCTTTCTATCAACCCCATCACCAATGAATACGCTGCAGGTACGACTACTAACGTGAGTAGCGTGGATGAAATCATGCCGCCTATAATGGCAACGGATAATGGCTTGTTGGTTTCACTGCCTGCGCCTAACCCTATCGCGGCGGGAAGCAGCGCTAAAATAATGGTAAGCGAGGTCATCACTACTGGACGCACTCTGATGGGGCAGGCCTCTTTTAGTGCGTCGTCAATATTGGCACCTTTTTCTATCAATTGATTGGTTAAATCTACCAGCAAAATCGAGTTTTTCGCGACTAAACCTATCAGTAGTACCAAACCAATCATGGAGTACATGTTGAGACTGTCACCTGTAATCAATAGTGCGATAAGCCCGCCAATAATGGCAAGCGGCTGTGCCAGCATAATAATGAAGGGCTGGATAAATGAGTTGAATTGACTCGCTAATACCATGTATAGCAAAGTGAAGGCCAGTAACAGCACAAACTTGATATTTGTAAAAGTTTTGCCAAACTCCTCAGCTTGGCCTGTGAGTTTAAGCGTGTAATCCGGCGGTACAATTTTACTGGCAACTTCTTTGACTAAATCGACGGCTTCACCCAGTGGCATGCCGGGGTTGGCGTAAAAATTAGCGGCATATTGTAAATCGTATCGACCAATCACCGCTGGTCCTAACTCTTGTTTGAAACTGGCGACTGCATCTAGGCGAATTAAGTCGCCATTAGCGCTACGCAGGTAAATTTTGCTCAAATCGGCAACGTTGTTCAAGTCGCCTTCGGTAGCCTTTAGGCGAATGTCGTAGCGCTGACCATCACCTGAAGCCTCGTTATATTTGGCAACATTGATGCCGCCAGCATACAAGCTAACAGCCGTGGCGATATCTGTGGCATTTAGACCTAGGCTTGCTGCCTTTGCGCGGTCTATTTGCATGTTGAGTTGCGGTAAATCTAGCTGAACATCTAAATCGACTTTGCCCATATCGGCATTACTGCTCAGGTTTTGTTGTAGTAATTGTGAGATGCGACCGATTTCTTGCAGGTTGGCACCGGTTAAGTTGAACTGTAGTTTCTCCGAGCGTTGACCGCGTACTACCGACGCAGGTGCCGGGAGTGCACGTACACCAGGTATTTTATCCAGCTCGGTTTTGAGTTCTTTGATCAGCGTTTTTTGACTCTTGTTACGCGCTTCTTTTGGTTTTAAACGCACATTGACATTGCCTTGATTAACTTGCCCACGTGAACCCGCGCCTATCACAGAAAAGTAGCTATCAACTTCATCTTTATGGTTCGCGACGGCGGCTTCTACCAGTTTTAAGCGTGAGTCGGTGTAGTTTAAGGTTGATCCTAAAGGCGTGTTAATCCTGATGCTAAAGCTACTTTCGTCGGTTTCTGGTACAAAGTCTTTTTCAACATATTTAAGGGTGTAGAAGCCAGAGAACCCAACAAAAATGAGCGTGGATAACAGCACCAAGCCGCGATGATTGAGCGTGGCGTAAAGCAACTTTTTATACACGTTATCGATACCGGTAAGCATGCGCCCAAACATGCGGTAAATTGCATTTTTATTGTGGGTGACACCGAGGTAGCGCGAGCACAACATGGGTGTAAGTGTGAGCGAAACAAACAAAGAAACCAGCACCCCAAACGTGACCACTACCGCAAATGATTTGAAAAATTTACCAATAATGCCATCCATAAAAATCACCGGCGCAAATATACAAACTAGCGCTGCCGAAGAGGCCAGTACGGCAAACACGACTTCGTTACTGCCGATAATCGTGGCGCGGGTGCGGAATGCGGCAACCGCTTGCGGATTTTTTAAGTCGAGCGCACTTAATCCAGCGCGAGCTTCACCTTCCATGTGGCGCAATATGCTTTCGCGCACCACAATGGCGTCATCCACGACTACGCCAATCAGTAACAGCAGGGCTAGCATGGTCATGCTGTTAAAGGTGTAACCAGCAAAGTACATGACAGCGATGGCCCCCAGCAATGAGACTGGAATCTCAAGGCAAACCATTAAGGTTGAGCTGAAAGAGCGCATAAAAATCAACACGATTAGCGCAGCAAACAAGGTGCCTTCAACTAGATGCTCTTTGAGTGAGGCGACTAATTGGTTAATAAAAATAGAGTCATTGCTGGAAATTTCAAGCGTTAGGCCAGGTGCTAGGTTAGGGCGTATGTCATTTTCCAGCCTACGTTCTACCTCTTTAATAATGGCGACAGTGTTGGCATTTGCGATTTTAATCATGCCCAAACCCACGGTTGGTTTGCCGTTGTAGCGTGCAATTTGGCGATTATCGCTAATGCCATCTTCAACCGTGGCAATATCTTTCAGGCGAATAGACGTACCAGATTTTGTGGTGACAATTAACTCTGCCAGCTCTTTGACGGTGTGAAACTCCATATCCAGCTTTAATAACTGCTCTGCCTGTGCACTCACTAAAAACCCTCCGGGCAGTTGTATATGCTCACGGTTAAACGCAGTAATTAAATCAGTTGCGGTCAGCTTGTAGGCAGCCATGCGCTCTGGCAGAACGTTTACGCGAATCACACGGTCACGGCGCCCGCCTATAGTGACTTCACCTACGCCGTTGATGGTTTCAAACTTTTTCTTGAGTACATTGTTCGCGTATAAATTAAGCTGTTGTATGGTGCGGTCGCCACTCAAGGCTAGCCATATTACAGCCGAGGCGTTGGTATCCACTTTTTGTATGATGGGTGGATCTGTGTCTGCAGGTAGTCGGCGCAGCACCTGATTTACTTTGGCTTGCACTTCGTTGTAAGCCGCATCAATGTTTTTATCCAGCGAAAAAGTGATACTTACGCTAGAAAAACCGGGGGATGAAGAGGATTGAATGTGCTCAATACCCGGTGTGGTATTGATAGCGGATTCAATGACGCTGGTAATGCTGGTGTCGATTACATCAGGATTGGCGCCGCGTAATGTGGTGTTGACCATGATGATCGGAAAATCAATCGCTGGGATGCGATCAACGCCGATACGCTGGTACGAAATAATACCGAATAAAACAATCACACCTGACAGCATCCAGGTGAGAACATGACGTTTAATGGAGAGTTCTGGCAGAGTCATTGAATTGCATTCTTTTATTATTGTTGAATTACGCTCAGTGCGTCAGCTAATCTGCGGCGATTTTTACTGGGGTGTTATCGGTTAAAAAACCTGCGCCATCGGACGCAATCGTATCGTTTGCATTGAGCCCATCAATAATTTCAACTAATCCATTTTGACGCACGCCAGTTTTTACAATCACTTGATGCGCTGTGTCGGCTTTAACCACATACACCACCTCACCTGCCGGTCGCAATATCACGCTTTGTTCAGGCACCATCATGGCGTTGGGTCGCTCGCCTAAAATCACAGTACCGGTCACGCTGGCTCCAGCTTGCCAATCTGCTTGATCTACCACATCTGCAATCACATCAACGCTACGGTTGCTTTCTGTAATCAAGGATTTCAGTTCCCGAACCACCGATTCAACCACTTGCGTGCTGGTAGGTGTGCTTAACCGAATTTTTAAACCGGATTTAAGTTGCGCGCTGATACGCTCCGGAAAAGGAATATGCGCACGCAAGCGTTTATTTGAAATGATTTGCACAATCGGGTCGCCTACTTTTACAAACTCACCGGTATCGACAATCTTTTTCTCAACCACACCGCTGGTAGGTGCAAACACTTTTGTTTTACTGCTACTGTGGTTGATGCTACTCACGCGCGCTTTAGCACCCGTAAGCTGCTCTTTAAGTACATTTTGTTGGGCTAAGTCGTTATCTACCGCGTTTTGTGAGATAAATTTTTTGTTCACCAAAGTTTGGCTACGCGCGACAGTTTTAGCTTGGTTGTTTAATAAAGCCTCAATGCGCGCAACCTCAGCCTGCGCCTCATTACGCTGCAAGCCAAAATCCGTCGCATCTAAAGTTGCAATGAGCTCGCCTTGTTTAACTGTTTGACCAGGGTTTACATGTACTTTAATGACGCGTGCCGCCACCTCTGCCGCTATAGTGGGGTCAATTAAGCCTTCAAGTGAGCCAATGGCTTCTTCGGTGATTTCAATCGATTTGCTTTGCACTTGGGTGATGCTGATTAAGGTTGGTTTTGGCCCTTGTTTATTCTGAACAGATTTGTCCGTGGATTGATCCTCGGCACCACAAGCAGTCAGTAGGCTTAGCAGTAATGAGATGAAAACAGATTGCGTGATTTTATGCATAATAATAGGCTAATAGTCGTTAATTTTTATTCAATATTTTAGGAAGCACTTCATGCGCGGCTACGCAGGCGAATTGCTTCGTTGCGCGGTGCTCGCAACCTCGCTGTACACCGCGTACTATCTCGGTTTCTGCGCACCTTGCGCCTTGCACTTCATCCCGCTCGCTCACGCGTGAAGTGCTTCCTTTAGTTAATAATGATTTATTTGAGTTCATTTACAATTGCTTGCCAATTAAAAAACGGACCAGGATCAGTTTTACGTCCCGGAGCAATATCTGAATGTCCTACTATAGCCTGTATTGGATAGGCGTCACTAATGCCCGCTATCAATTTTTTTAAGGTTTGATATTGTGCAGGTTCAAACGCTTCAAAGTCCGAACCTTCTAGCTCAACTCCGACTGAGAAATCATTACAACGTTCACGTCCTTGCCAATTTGATACGCCTGCATGCCAAGCGCGCTCAAGACATGACACAAATTGTATCAGTGCACCGTCGCGCCGAATTAAAAAGTGCGATGAAACTTTTTGCGTGTAGATATCAGCATAATAAGGGTGTTCAGTGGGGTTGAGCTGATTGGTAAAAAGTTCAATAATGCCGTTGCCACCGTATTGGCTGGGAGGCAGGCTGATGTTGTGAATCACAATTAATAAAATTTCAGCCTGTGGGCGTGCGTCAAAATTTGGCGAGGCAATCCACTGTGCGTGATGCGCCAAGCCGGCTTTATTGATAAGGTGAGTTTTCATAACGCTGATTTTAGGCATATTTGAGTATAAAATGCCAACATTACGAAATTTATACAGTATTTATTTTAAAGGGCAGCCTAAATGGTATTTTTAGAGTTACTAGCGATGCTGGTTGTGATTTTAATCGCAGCAGAAGTATTCACCAATGCGCTGGAGCATTTGGGTGAAAAATTGGGGATTTCTGAAGGTGTCACTGGTTCGTTATTTGCCGCAGTTGGCACAGCATTGCCCGAAACTATGGTGCCAGTGCTGGCTTTGCTGGCTGGTACGCAAAATGTGACCACCAATGAGGAAATTGGCGTGGGTGCCATTTTAGGTGCACCTTTGATGTTAGCCACGCTTTCAACTTGCTTGATGGCAATTTCAGTGTGGAAACGTCGCGGTACACAAGGCCATTTACGGCCAGAAAAAACCGGGCTTAAACGCGATTTAAATTTCTTTATTGCAGCCTTCGCGTTTGCTACGCTCGCGATGTTTATCCCGCATACGCAAGCTGCCGTGCGCGCTACGCTTGGTTTTGGCATGGTGATGATTTACTTTATTTACGTAATGCTCACTTTGCGTGCCTCTAAAGCCTTGGTGGATGACGGCCATGCCACAGAGTCTGATGGTGATATGTTTTTATGCAAGCTAGGCTTGCCAAATAATACAGCGGTTATTGTGATTCAGTTATTGTTGGGTTTAGGTTTACTGGTAGCCGGCGCTAAAGGCTTTATTCATGGCGTAGAATCTGCCGCGCAAATACTGGGTATTTCAGCATTGTTACTGTCATTGTTGATTATTCCGATTGCGACTGAGTTGCCAGAAAAAGTGAATAGCATTTTATGGATACGCAAAGGTAAAGATACCCTAGCCTTTGGCAACATTACCGGTGCTATGGTGTTTCAGGGCACATTGTTACCTGCTATCGGCATTATGCTCACGCCGTGGGTTCCGCGCATGGAAGTGCTGGCTGGTGTGATTGTCACTTTGATTGCCGCTATTTGGCTAAGGATAATGGCTGAGCGCGAAGGTGGTATTCGCGTATGGCATTTGGGCTTTAATGGTTTGTTGTATGTAACGTATTTGGCGATTGTACTTTTATAAACAATCTATTGATTCACTTGCATCAGGCAAAGGGATTATCTGGCATAAGGTTTAATTACTTTAGGGCTTATTCTTGTTTAATTTCGTCTTCTAATGTTAGATCATCACCTTTTGCAAGGCCTAGTTTAGCAAGCCGGTAACGTAAAGTGCGGAAGGTAACCCCCAGTAATTTTGCTGCGGCCGTTTTGTTATTATTGGTTTTGTCTAAGGCTTGAATAATCGCCTTTTTCTCAATCTCTTCAAGATAATCCGTCAGGTTAAGTTCGGATGTTTTATTGGAGTCAAATAAAGCGGGTTCCCGTGCTTTTGCAACTGCATTACCTTCAATCTGTAAGTCTTCAACGATGATGGTTTTGCCGTCACATAAGGCAAGTGCGCGTTCGAGCATGTTTTCAAGCTCACGCACATTGCCTGGAAATTTTAATGTAGATAGGTAAGTCTGCGCTTGCGGATTGATCAGCGGTACGTCAACATTTTGGCTTGTACACAATTTTGATAATAATAGATTTGCCAGTAATGGAATATCTACTGGGCGGTCACGCAATGCTGGCATTTTAAGCTGAATCACATTGAGGCGATAATACAGGTCTTGCCTAAACTGCCCTGCATCCATCATTTCAGATAAATTTTTATGTGTGGCACTAATAATGCGCACATCTACAGCCTCTTCAGCGGTGCCGCCCACCATGCGTACTTTTTTTTCTTGAATGGCGCGCAATAGCTTTACTTGCATGGCTAGCGGCAAGTCAGCAACTTCATCCAAAAATAGTGTACCGCCATTGGCAGCCTGAAATAAACCTTCTTTGTCTTGGTTGGCGCCGGTAAATGCGCCTTTTTTATAGCCGAAAAATTCACTTTCCATCAGGTTTTCAGGGATCGCACCACAGTTAACCGCAATAAAATCACCATCACCACGTGAGCTATTTTGATGAATAAGCTTTGCCGCCAACTCTTTACCGCTACCCGATTCGCCACTGATATAAACAGGCGCTTGGCTACGCGCCAGCTTTGCGATCATCGCGCGCACTGATTTAATGGGGTCGGAGTCACCAATCATTTCCAGTGTGTTCAGGGTGCCAACATTGGCTTGTGTTGAAAGTTTGACCGCAAACTCGATTACGGGGCGAAGTTGTTTGAGCGAGATTGGCTTGCTTAAATAGTCAAACGCCCCCGCTTTAAGCGCGGAGACGGCATTATCTGCGCTAGCGTGTGCGGTGATGACGGCAATCGGTAACCCGGCATGATGTTCGCCGATGTAATTCACTAAATCCAGCCCGGTTCCATCGGGCATTTGCATGTCTGTCAGGCAAAGTGCATAGGTGCGCTGCTTAAGTAGCGCCTTAGCTTCGGCTACACCGCTTGCACCGTATGTTTCTATGCCCATGCGATCGAGCGTCATGACCAGCAGTTCTCGAATATCGGTTTCGTCATCAACGATTAAACAGCTTAATTTTTGATTCATGTGAGATGCTGCCCTATGAGTGATCGCTTGTTAACTGCAGAATAAACGCGCTGCCATGGTCTAGCGCGTGGTGGCGTAAAAACGCGCCGTTGGCCTCTGCCAGTTCACGAGAGATATAAAGCCCTAGTCCATTGCCTGTTGCTTTAGTAGTATAAAATGGCTCGAATAACTTGCTCCGATTTTGCTCCGCTACACCATCGCCGTCATCACTAATTTCCAAATTCAAGCCGGCATTGCCTACTTCTACACAGCGTAAATTTAGGCTTTGTTCTTGTTTACGGCTATGCTCCCAACCATTTTTACATACGTTCCATAAAATTTGTGTGAGATGACGCTGGTCGAAAGTAATGGTTTGCTCTTGCGTAAAAAGTGTGAGTTTAAAGTTTGATGCAGGTACTTTTTCAACTGCACAAAATTGGTGATAAAAATCAGTCAAAAACGGATTAAGGGCAATGTTCTCTTGGTGTGTGCGGTCACGCCTATTGAGCTCAAGAACATCTTTAATGATTTGGTCAATGCGCCCAATGTTGTCGGCAATGATTTGTAACATGCGCATATTAGGCGCGGTGATATTTTCTTCTTCTTGCAATAGTTGATTAGCATGGCTAATAGCACTTAACGGATTGCGAATTTCATGGGCGATATTTGCCGTTAACCGGCCTAATGCCGCCAGCTTGGCTTGTTGTGCCACAGATTGTATTTGGCTCCAGTCTTGAATAAAAATGACGGCCCCAAGTTGGCGGTTGTAATGATTGATTGGCTCAAATCTCAGTTTCAATTCTCGATTATTAGCTGAAATTATAGAGTTTGTCATGGCGTTTTCACCATTGGCCCAATCCGAAAATGCCTTTGCAATTTCTGGCATACTTTCGTCAAGCCGCAACGGTTGGTGACTATTCTTGGTTAAAGATAGTAATGTATTGGCTTGGGTATTGTGGTGGCGAATATTAGCATTCTGATCCACAACCATCACGCCGTCTTGCATCTCTTGTGTAATCAGTGCGTTTACTTGCTCCAGGTTTTCAAGATCCACCCCCCGCGCCGATGCTAGCGCTTCACTTTGTAGCATGCGTTTAGCTAGGCTGTAAGCCAGCCATGCAGTGGCAAAACAGCCTAAGCTCAGCATTACCGGTTGAGAGTAAGATGACGCTGATAGGCCCCACTTGGTGATCTGATAGCTTTGTTCCAGCAGTAAACCGATGGTGGCAACCGCCGCATAAAATAAGGATAAACGACCATTGCTAACCAAGCTTGCAGTCACGATAGTAATGATGAGCAAAAGCCCTAATCCACTTTGAATTCCGCCGGCGGCATACATCATTAGGATTATAAAAATAATGTCAATGACGATTTGTAGGGGGTGGAAGTAGGTAAGGGCTTTTGATTTGAAGGGCGAGATTGCAAGTAGTGTGAAGCTAAAAAGTCCGTAGGCTAATGATACGCTAAAAAACAGGGGCGCATTTTCGCTATCTAGCCAATTGGATTTCTCTACATAAAAATAAAAAGATATAAAAACTAAACTTAAAATAAAGCGGAAAATATTGATAATGCGGATAGCACGCGCTTGCAGTGATAAATCATTTTGCATTGCAATAAGCGGATTAAAGCTAATCGCTAAAGGTGATTTAATAAAACTCATGAATTTGGAATGTGTGCTTTACTGCAGTAAAAGTTACTGTTGACTAAAAAAGCTTCTGATCTGGGCAAATGTACCTTGCAAGTTGCGCATTGCACCATGTTTTCAGGCTCAGGGTTTTCAGCCTCAGTGTCACTAGGCGCAGGCGTGTTGGATGGCTGCGAGTTTGATTGATTCACCACACGTTTTAAGACATAAATCGCTAGCCAGATAACCAGGCCCAATAAAATAAATTTTGTCATAAATGCTGCTCGTTGTGTTGATTGATCAGATTGTAACCAAGCTTAAAGCTTAGTGCAAAATATAAACCTGATATACTTTAAGCTTGCGCTGTTTAAACCTATTTATTGGTAATATCATTCATATAAATGGCAACACCTAAAGAACTTTCTGACTTTCTGATTGCAGTAGAACGTCGTGCATTTAAGCAGACGGCTTATGCTGTGCGTGATGATCATGCAGCGCTTGATATCGTACAAGATTCGATGATGAAGCTCGCCACAAAGTACGGCAATAATCCAGTCACCGAGTTTCCAATGCTATTTCAACGTATTCTGCAAAATACGATGCGGGATTATTGGCGCAGACAAAAAGTACGTAATTTATGGACGACATTGCTATCTTCTTTTGGCGGCAGTGGCGAAGGGGGTGATGAGCGCGACCCGTTAGATACGATAGATGTGGAAGACGATAGCGATGAGCCATCGACCAAACTGGCACGCAGTCAAACCATTGTGCTCATTGAGCGAGCGTTAGAAAAATTACCGGCACGTCAACGCGAGGCCTTTGTGCTACGTTACTGGGAGGACATGGATGTGGCAGAAACTGCAAGTATTATGGGTTGCTCGGATGGCAGTGTTAAAACGCACTGTTCGCGAGCGGTACGTGCGTTGGCTGCAGAGTTAAAGAAACAGGGTTTGGATAAGCTTGGTTTATCTGGAGACATGGTCAATAATCGTGGCTCGAAAGGTTAGGTAGGAGCAATGAATACAAATGAAAATAAAACAGAAAAAGTGAACGATAGTCACTTGATGAATGACGCCCAGTTAATGGTCGAAGCGCAAATTGCTAATCATATTGTTGATTTGTTGGATCATCGCGTGCAGCAATTAACCCCAGTTGAGGTTCAGCGGCTATCAGCCGCACGTAGCCTTGCCGTAAGCCAATTAACAAACCTGCAGACACAGGCTGCTAGTCATCACGGGGTGAATCAAAGCGGGCATGTTTTACAATGGTTTGGTCACCATGTGGGACAACATAAAATAATGTCTTCAGCGCTATTAGTGGCGGCAATGTTGCTCGCTTTTTTTGTGGTGCAGCAATTTAGTTTTACGCATAATTTAGAAAATAGTGATGCCTTCTTGTTGGCTTCTGATTTGCCACCTGAAGCATATGCAGATAAAGGGTTTAACGCATGGTTGGATTCCAATTGAGATTTAACATTACGGTATTATTTTTAGCCTTGGTTTTTAGTGGGTTGGCCATTGCAGATGAAGCCAATGTTACTTGGGCAGAACTCTCAAATGAGCAACATCAGGTGTTAAATCCGCTTGCGTCAGAGTGGGATACATTAAGACCATGGCAACGTGAAAAGATGTTGGATATTGCGCGCGATTACCCAAAAATGAGTGCTGACAAACAAGCGTTAGTGAAAAAGCGGCTTTCAAACTGGAGCCGAATGACACCCTATGAGCGGGAGAATGCCAGAAAAAGACATCAGCAGTTTCAGGCTTTATCAGCAGACAAAAAAAATGAGTTGCGTAAAAAATGGCAAGTGTACCAAAAGCTGCCTGAATCAGAGCGCGCCAGATTACGCGCAGAATCACCTGATGCTTATACCGATGCTGATCTAGATTGATGCGGTAGTGAACGCTAATAGCTACTGATTGATTCAAAAGTGCAAAATCAATGTACGCTTTTGCTGGCAGACTACTGTTCCTAACAGCCCTTTTATATGAATAACAAACCAATAGCGCAATTAACTGCCCCTAGTTTACTAAAATTAGGGGCTTGTTTTATTTATGAAGCACTGACTGTCATTGCGATTAGTTTTGCATGTGCAGGTCTATTTTTATGGCTGGTTGGGGATGCTACACATGGCGTTAAGCGTTTTTTACTGCAACTTCTTTTGTGGTCGCTAGTGGGCGCATATTTTGTGCGCTGCTGGGTCATGGGTGGGCAAACATTAGCGATGCAGGCTTGGGATATGAAGGTAGTCAATCAGAAAAACAAAACGCTTGCATTAAACCAGGCCTTGATAAGGTACATGCTGGCAAGCTTAAGTTTATTGCTGTGCGGCGTTGGGTTTTTGTGGGCTATTTTTGATCGTGAGCAGCTTTTTTTGCATGACCGATTGTTAAGAAACCGAATTATCAGCATAACCAAAAGCAATTAACTTAAGGGCATCTCTATAAATACTAGTTTCCACCAGTTCTTAGCATCACCACCAATCTAAGCCGCTAAAGCGGATGCTCACAAAATTGTATTTATAGAGGTGCTCTTAATCACCGTTACCTTCTGTCAACTTGGTAGAGCATGACAAGACCTGCCAGCAAAAATAAAATGGTCGGCATAATGGCGCTAAAAAGAGGCGACCAGTCATTTAATAGGCCTAAATGCACGAATGCGCGGTTAAGTATCTGGTAGAACACTCCCAGCATAATCCCCACAAAAATTTTAGTGCTAGCCCCCGTGGCGCGTTGCTGAATAAAGCCGAACGGTAGCGCTAAAATTACCATGACTAGGCAAGCCAGCGGGTAAATAATTTTTGCCCAGAGTGCCATTTCATAACGCGTGGTTTTTTGTTTGTTAATCGACAAATGTTGTATGTAGGAATACAAATTCCAAGCGGACATTTTTTCTGGTAACACTAATAGGATATTTAGTAATTCTGGCCGAATGAGCGAGCGCCAGGTGGCGTTTTCTAGCCGCACAACACGATTGGTGTCTTTGTCAAAATGCGTTTGAGTCACCTCTTTTAAATGCCACTGATCTTTATCAAACTGCCCGCTTTTGGCGTGACTCGTAGTGCGCAGATGGAATTTCTGGTCAAATTCATAAATATGAACGTTGAGTAGCGTGGTATCTACTAACACCTCCTCTACATTCACAAAATTGTTGCCGTCTTTCACCCAAAGCCCCGACATAAAATCCTGCACAATGACGGAGTCTGTTGCTTTTAACCGCATCCGTTGTGCCATTTTTTCACTTAATGGGGTGATGAGCTCGCCTACAAAAAAGGTGAGCAGGGTAAATATCACGCCTATTTTTAATAGCAGAAATACTAGATTTAGCAGTGAAATACCGCTCACTCTTAATACAATAAGTTCCGAATAGCGTGCAAACTGGCCCAAGGTCATCATGCAGCCGACCAAAACTGCAACCGGCATCACTTCATAGATGTGACCTGGCGCGCTAAGTAAAACAAATAGCGCTACTTTACTTAACCCGTAGTTACCACGGCCCAGATTCTCTAACTCTTGCAATAAATCAAAAAATGAAAACATAGCAATGAGCGCAAGCGTAATGAGCAGCACATTAACGGTGATTTCTTTTAGCAAATATCGAGTGATAATTCTCATGAGGTGTTTGGCGCTATTAACTTAATGTTTATGTCTAAATTTAAACCAAGGCAGGATGAAGATTTTTGGCAACATTGGAAGTTGCCTGCCCCTCCTGTAAAACATGTAAACAGCCAGCGCTAAAAACAGTAAATGTACTGGCCACAGGCCTATGATCTCATTGACCTTGCCTTGCGCAACCCAAGCCTGCATGATGCTTAGTAAGTTGTTGTAGATGATGTAAATAACCAGTGCTAAGGCAAAATTAACCGAGCGGCCGGCACGGGGGTCTATTGCGCTTAATGGAATAGCAAGTAAAGATAGAATCAGTGCCGAAATAGGGATGGCGAAGCGCCATTGCAATTCGGCGTTATTGGCAATGTTTGCACTTTGCAATAACTCGAGGCTGGATTTTGATTGTGTGCTGGGCGGTGACTCCTTGACTTCTTTAGCTTCAACCCTAATGGCGTATTTTTCAAATTCAGTCGTTGAAAACTCAGCCGTTCCGCGCGAACCTTGATAGCGCCGACCATTTTGCATGAGTAAAAAGTGGTCATTATTTTTTTCTATATAACGACTGCCTTCAGCGGCAACAATAATACCCAACTTTTGATGCTGCATGGATTGAACGAATATGTTTTTTACAACATTGCCAAGCTCATCAAAGCTTTCTATAAAAAATACGCGCTCGCCATTGCCTGATTCTTTGAACACGCCCGGGCTGATGGAAGCTAATTCATCACGACTTTTAAGCTGCGTCAGAAAGCCTTCACCTTTGCTGATTGCCCAAGGCATAATGAACAAACTTAATGCTGTAATCAGTACAATTACGGGCACAGCAAAACTAAGCACAGGGCGAATCCAGCTGTTGATGCTTAAGCCGCTACTAAACCATACTACCATTTCAGAATCGCGATACCAGCGCGATAAAGTCATCAGAACCGCCAAAAAAATGGTCAATGACAGTATCATCGGTAGGTACTTGATCATATTAAAACCGAGCATGGTGATAATTGCATCGTTTGGTAACACCCCTTTTGTTGCAAGGCGAATAAGGTTGCCGGCACGTTGTGCGATGACAATGCCGAGCAAAATAAGGAACGCACCAGCTGCGGTAGAAATAAGTTCTTGTAAGAGTGAGCGTTTAAAAAGCATAGGATTTATTGACTAATTTATTTACGACTATGAATTACGTGTAAAACACGCGATAATTTAATTAAAATTTACTGACATTCGCAATCAAACGTCATTATAGATTGATAAATGAAATAACCACAAAATCAAGGATGCAACTAAATGGAATTTAACATAAAAACAGCACATGCGGAAAAACAGCAGGGTCATTGTGCCATTGTAGGTGTTTATGAGTCACATCAGTTATCCAATGCGGCACAAGCGATTGATGATGCATCAAACGGTTATATTACCAATATACTTAAGCGTGGTGACTTAGATGGCAAATTAGAGGCAACGTTGATGTTGCACAATGTGCCTGGTTCACAAGTTGAGCGTGTATTGCTGGTTGGGTTGGGTAAGCTGGCTGAATTTACTGAAAAGCAATTCTGCAAAGCGGTACGTGCCTCTGTTAAGGCCGTCGCTGCGAGCGGCACTACTGAAGCTGTGAGTTTTTTAGCAGAGCTCCCAGTTAAAGAGTTGAGCGTTGGTTGGAAGGTTGCGCATTTGGTTGAAGTGGTGCTGGATGCCACCTATCGTTTTGATGCGATTAAACGTAAAAAAACGGCCGCTGAAGAAAAAGAAGCTAAAAAAGAGTTAAAACAGCTCACCATTAGTATTGCTGATGCCAACACATTAAACGAAGCTGAGTCAGCTGTGGCTGAAGGCCGTGCGCTGGCTGCAGGCGTGAGTTTAGCAAAGGATTTAGGTAATTTACCGCCTAATGTCTGTACGCCAACTTATCTTGCTGAGCAAGCGTTAGCCCTGGGCAAAGCTTATGGCTTGAAGGTTGAAGTTTTAGACACTGATACGTTAAAAGAATTAGGCATGGGTTCATTTTTAGGGGTGACGCAAGGCAGTGAAGAGCCGCCAAAGTTTATTGTCATGCAACACTTAAAAGGCCATAAAGATCAAAAGCCTGTGGTGTTAGTTGGTAAGGGCGTTACCTTTGATACTGGCGGTATCTCATTGAAGCCCGGTGCTGAGATGGATGAAATGAAATATGACATGTGCGGCGCAGCAAGCGTGCTGGGCACGTTTAAAACCATCGCGGAAATGAAATTGCCGCTGAATGTTATTGGTATTATCCCTACTTGCGAAAATATGCCTGATGGCCGCGCAACGCGCCCCGGCGATGTGCTGACGAGTATGTCCGGGTTAACTATTGAAGTATTAAATACGGATGCCGAAGGCCGCTTGATATTGTGTGACGCACTGACTTATGCCGAGCGGTTTGAGCCGAGTGCCGTAGTTGATATTGCCACATTAACCGGTGCGTGTGTCATTGCGCTTGGCCATCATGCTAGTGGTTTATTTAGCAATAACGACGACTTGGCAAAAGAATTGTTAAATGCGGGTGAGACAGCGCTAGACCGTGCTTGGCACATGCCGATGTGGGATGATTATCAACCTTTGTTAGATAGCAATTTTGCTGATATCGCCAATATTGGAGGTCGCGCGGGTGGCAGTATTACGGCCGCTTGTTTCTTATCGAGATTTGCTAAAAAATACGAGTGGGCACATTTGGATATTGCGGGCACCGCTTGGAAGTCAGGTAAAGAAAAAGGAGGTACGGGCCGCCCGGTGCCGTTGCTGACTGCGTTTTTGGTAGCGCGCGCAAACAAGTTGAATGCTTAGTGCCTGTGCGATGACACGCGTAGAGTTTTTTTTCAACGTGCCAGATAAGCTGGTGAAAGTAGTTGAGCTTAGTGAGAAAGCTGTGGCTCGCGGGCGTCGGCTGACTATTTTTACGCAAAATGATGCCATGGGGCAGTTGTTACAACAACGCCTTTGGCAACAGTCTGCACCTAGTTTTTTACCGAGTAGCACCACGCCTTTTGATGCGTTAAGCCAATATGCACCTATTGTGATTGATGCTGATGGCCAACATTTAATTCAAGATGATATTCTGATTAACTTGCAGACGGCGCACCCCCCATTTTTTAGTCGTTTTAGAGTGTTGGTGGAACTTGTTGGGGTGGATGAAGAAGATAAAGTAGCCGCTAGATCTCGTTTTAAGTTTTATCGGGATCGTGGCTACCAGGTAAAATCAACGGATGTAGCTAGTAGCCAAGCGGCTACTACGCATGATGACTAATTCAAGGGTTGAATACTATGCAAGATGATGACATACCGCTATTAACAGAAGTGCATGTAGCAACACAGTCGAGGTTAGCCCCAGCGCAGATTACGCCAGATATCATCGCGGCGATTGTTGCGCAAATCAGACCGCAGTTAGAAGGTGAGATTGAAATAGCCATTATCCAAAAGCTTAAAAATAACATGCGTGAAGAACTGCTTGAGCATTTGTTGAGCGAATCAGCCAATATTCAAAAAGCGAGCCAGGCTTATCTTTCTAGTGCTATCAATCAACAAACGGAGTTGCTCGCGCAGAAATCAAATCTAGCACAAAGCGTGCTGGAGGCTAATTTAAAGCAATATGTCAGCGGTGAAGTTATTCAAGCGCAACAGGCCATTATTGATCAAACCGCAGGGCTTGTGGATAAAGCGAGAGCCGACTTTGCAACAGAGATTCCCAAAATGTTGCAGGCTAATGTTGAAATAATTCAATCAGATTTAGACCAAACTTTTAACCAAATGCAGTTAGAAGGCACTACAGTGGTGCAGGATAAGTTGAATGCCGCATTACCTCAATTACAGCAAGCGCTCACGGATCAATTGCAAGCTGATTTATCGCACCTGGAAAAAGTGACGGTTGAAAATGCTACCCATGCTTTGCAAACAAAAATATCACGACTGCACGAAGATATTTTAACGCAACATCAAGCCAATCTGGCGTCGGAATTGGCGGCTGTTTATAAAGCGCTCACGCAGCAAACACAAGTGGAGCTAAGTGTTTATCTAGATGCGTTGCAACTGCAATCCCAGCAGCAATTGCAGCAAAAGCTAGGCGATACCTTCCCCACGTTGTATCAAGGTTTGTCTAATGAGTTAAGCGCTACTTTAAAAACAGATTTTGAAGCGCTGGCAGAAAGTGCAAAAGATGAATTTAAACAAACTTTGAATGCTGAACTGCCAGCAGTTGAACAAGCCTTAGGCAACAAAGTGCATGAAATACTCGGCGGTGAAGTGCCGCGGATAGAGCAGGCAATGACTGCTAGCATTAAAGCAGAAGTGGAAAGACTAGTGGAGTCGGTGAGACTGGTATTCCAAAAGTGATGCGCTCACTCTAGTTCGAAATTTTTTAAACTAGCGCCTTACGCTACAAAGTACTAATCAAGGTTTGATAAGCTTCAGCGGAAAGCAGCTTTTTTTCAACCTCAGTATCGTGCGCTTTATATTTGAAGATCCAGGCTTTATAAGGATCTTCATTGATTTGCTCAGGCGAGTTGATTAGCGCTTGATTTATTTCCAGCACTTCGCCATCTACCAAGGCATGTAAGTCGGAGCCCGTTTTAACAGACTCTATCAAGCCGCAAGGCTGATCTGCTTTAAGCTCGCTACCTACTAACGGCGCATCAATAAATACAATATCACCTAATAAATCTTGTGCGTAATCGGTAATGCCCGCTTCCCAGACGCCATCTGTCGTTGGTTTTGTCCATAAATGTTTGGCACTATAGTAAAGATGTGGTGGTGTACGCATGGTTATCTACTTTAAAGTCATTAAGTTAGGAAATCGCTGATTAAATGGCTACACGGGCAAATTGCTGCGTTGCGCGGTACTCGAAACCTCGCTGTACAAGGCGTACTATCTCGGTTTCTGCGGACCAAACGCCTTTGGCGTATGAATAATGCGCTTCAGCGCATATATTCTACGGACATGCCCTTTACGGGTACACTTTATCCCGCTCGCTCATTTAATCAGCGCTTCCGTAGGTGTCAGGATGAATTTTAACGTAATTTATATGGCGAGCATTAATAATTTAAAGCGTGTTGCCAACAAGGCGAAAATAGCCAATATCTGATTGAAATGAAAATATAAATTATTGATGACAAAGCTAAAGTTTTTATATAGTATTCAATCGTAACCCCATGAGGTAGAACGAGTAATGAAAAATTCCGCGCGCAAATTCTTTCTTTTTTATATCGCAGTGATGCTGAGTGCCTCACCTATGGCTTTGCATGCCGCCGAAAAAAAGTCTTACAAGACTGCCACCTCAAGTAGCAAGGCCAAGGTTGTTAATAAGTATAAAAAAGTTAAATTTAAATCTCCTAGGGTTCACAATCGGATACGTACGCATAAAGCCATGGCAGTTGATGCCTATGACGGCAGCACACCACTTAAGCTAGCCTCACTTAAAGCGCTGGTCATCAACCAGCTTACAGGCGAAACCGTCTATGCAAAAAACACAGATTTACCTACACCGATTGCCTCAGTTACCAAGTTGATGACGGCAATGGTGATGCTCGATGCCCATTTGCCAATGGATGATCTGCTCTATATTACGGATGAAGATGTTGATTATCTTAAAGGCACTAGATCAAGGCTCGGCGTAGGCACCACACTTACACGCGGAGAGTTACTACAGCTAGCTTTAATAGCCTCAGAGAACCGCGCGGCATCGGCATTAGGGCGTAATTACCCAGGTGGCATTACTGCATTCGTCGCCGCGATGAATTATAAGGCACAACTGTTAGGGATGAAATCTACACATTTTGTGGATTCTTCAGGTTTAAATAGTAATAATGTTTCTACGGCAGGGGATTTGGCTAAAATGGTTAATGCCGCATATGGCTATCCTGAAATCCGCCAAGTCAGTACGACCGCCTCGCAAGAGATTACTTTGTATGGGCGGCAAAATCCAATTAACTTTGTAAACACGAATGCATTAGTACGTGCTGGAAATTGGGTTATCGGCTTATCTAAAACCGGCTTTATCAATGAAGCCGGACGTTGCTTAGTGATGCAGGCTGAAATCTCTGGGCAACCAATGATTATCGTGTTGCTTGATTCTGCAGGAAAAATGACTCGGGTTGGAGATGCTAATCGTATTCGTAAATGGGTGGAGCACAATGATATGGCTTCTTTGGGTGAACATGTCAGCGGTTGATTCTCTTAATAAGATCTTTGTAAAAAAAAGCGGCCTAGAGCCGCTTTTTTGTGGGTGCATAGCAATGATGCTTACTTGGCTACGTTACTGATAGTTCTGGTTATTTTCCGGTTGTTGACAAGGGTACGTCATAAAGCCATAGTGCATAAGTTGTATTATTTTTAACAAGGGCTGGCTATATGAACAAATTATCAAAAACTAAGCATTACTCTAACGTTAATCATATGGCTTACAGACCTAGGTTTATTTTATTGGCGTTGGCAGTGTTGCTGGCACCTTTAGTAGCGACAGCAGAAGATCAGGCTAAAGCTAAGCCTGAAAATAGTCAGGCGTTTAAAAAGCAAGGTTCTTATAAAGGCGCATATCTGTCGGTTTACAACGCTAACTTTGCTGAAACCTTTGATTTGCCGCAATCAGGTATAGAGCCTAAGCTAAAGAACATAGAAGCGGCGATTTTTAGAATTGAAGACGATGAGTCTGTATGCGGCTTAGATGCAACAGCCGAAAGTTGTAAGCAAAACTATCGTTGCATGTTGGATATTTACGTGGATGAAAGCAAGCATCCACTACCTTGGTCAACTGATCAAAAGGCTGACTGGGAGACTAACTACACATCACTCAAGCTCTTATTTGACAAACGCTATGCTGATAACTTTGATAGCAAAGGGAAACGCAAGAACTTTGCAGCATTTGCGGAAGTTGATGGTGGTTTTGTTTCTCCATTCGCTCATCCTCAAACGCACACTAAGGCTGAGTTTTATGAGAATAGCAGGACAAGGCATATAGGGCGTAATAAAGTCGATAATGAGGCTTTAGATTACAGCTATGTGGATATGTTTGGCTATAGACGCCATGCTATTGCTGGCTTAACTATGTTGGCACTACGATACGATTGCAATAAACGTAGTCCAGAAAAAAAACAAGTGAATTATCGCCTAGCAGATAGCGAACCCTCTTTAGAAAGTATTCATAATGGGCATCGTTTTTTTGAATTTGATTTACCAGAACAATTTTTGAATTTTGTTAATAAGCATCTTGAAACTTACATCAACGTCAACGATGTGCCAGATTGATTTGTACAAAACCCCTTGAATAAGAAATAACGAGGCGTACATATGGCTAGCACACTAAAACAAGATGCACTATTGGCTGAGTTTGCAGCTCTGGCTTACAACCCCAAAGGAGAGCCAGCGCCTGCAGGATGGGTGCAGATTGAAATAGAAGAAAAAGGCTCGTTTGCAGCTTATGCATATCTGAATAATTCAGAACCGAATGAAGTGGTCATTGCTTTTCGTGGGAGTGATGATAAGGGTGATTGGGTGGTAGCTAATAAAGATATCTTGGCGGGCAAATGGACGAGGCAAATGACACAAGCGGTCGAATTTTCTGCTCAAGTGGAAAAGAATGTTAAAGATAAAGATGCTATTAGCGCAAAAAAATCACAACATGGCGAACAATTTACAGAAAGTAAAATCTACGTCACAGGCCATTCGTTAGGCGGCGCTTTGGCGCAAGTATCAAGCCAGATGTTTGGATTTGATGGCGCGGCACTAGACCCGTTAGCTGCAAAGAAAATGTTGAATACCCCGGAGTTTAAAGACAATGCTGCGAAATATACTCAAACTGTAGCAGGCAAAGGCATGTCAGACAGCTTTGTTAATTACAGCGTAGTTGATAGCGCGCCTTCGCACGTCAATGGCGCACATATTGGTCGTGCGCAGATGATTCCTGCCAAGGATATGTCTTTGAATGACTTAGCAAAAGCGGCTACGGTGGGCTTGATAGCAACGCCTCCAGTTGGCATTGCCTCACTGATAGCCGCCGATCAGATTGGCAATAAACATTCCAGTATCCCGAGCTCGCAAACCATACGCATGCTGGCTGAGGCGGCACAGCAGGATGTTGAAAATCACGGCGATTTATTTTCTGGAAAATTCCGTCTGGAAGCGAAGTCAAGCCGCGAGCCTAGAGGAGACCATGTTAATTTTCCGGAAGAAAGAAATCACAACGAGGTTTTGTTGAGAGGTGAGGATGGAGTGACGAAAGCTGTGCTGAGATTCCATGGTGGTATTGATGATCGTCAGTTGGAGGTGTTAAGCCCGGATGGCAACACTCGGTTGTTAGAAAATTCGATTCACGACCCAAAAATTAATCAGGTGGTTACAACGCCGCAACAGCATGAGGCCGAGAATGATAGTCCGCAAACAGCTACATTTAGTCAGGCCACACAAGATAAAATAGTCGCGGCATTTATTCAGCAAAATATTCGGACAGCGCTTGAGCGTGGGGAGCATGTACCACACGAGGGTGTCCTGAATTGTGTGTAAGTGGTGGTTAACTACTGTTGAGGCATCCTCAAAAAAAAGCCCCGCAAAATTTGCGGGGCTAGCGTTTTTATTCCGCGCTGTCAGTTTTTTTGCTTACGGCTTTTTTGACCGGAGATTTTTTAACAGTTGTTTTAGCGGTTGAGGGTTTGGTAACTGTTTTTTTGGTAGCAGCAGGTTTTTTCGCGCTGACTTTCTTCACAGCAGTTTTCTTGGTGCTCGTCTTTTTAGCTGGAGCTTCTTTTGCTGCTTTAGCATTTAGTAACTCTAATGCTTCTTCTAGCGTCAGCGATTCAGGCTCTACACTTTTTGGAAGCGTTGCCCGAACTTTGCCGTGCTGCACGTAAGGGCCGTAACGTCCGGCAAACACTTCAATTTGTCCGTCTTCAGTCGGGTGGCTACCAAGTGAACATAATGGCGCAGGGCCTGTATGAGCGGCGGCGAGCAAGGCGACTGCACCTGCTAAATCAATGGTAAATACACTTTCTGTTTTTGGGATCGATTTAAATTTAGCATCATGGTTTACATAAGGACCAAAGCGGCCAATGTTGGCGATCACTTTTTTATTGGTTTCAGGGTGCAAGCCTAAATCACGCGGGAGCGACAGTACCATTTTAGCGGTTTCCAAGCTCATATCGGTCAGTGAAATCTCTTTGGGTACGCTTACACGTTTTGGTTTCTTTTTGTCACCTTCAACCGCTATGCCTAGCTGTAAATAGGGACCGTAAGGTCCGTTCATCAGCATAATTTCTTTGCCGGTTTCAACATCGGTGCCGATGATGATTGGGTCGCTACCTACTTGAGCCGCGCCATTGAGGCTACGTTTGTAGTCACATTTAGGTGTATCGTTATAGCCCGTACAGCCAATAAACGTGCCGAAGCGGCTTAATTGTTTTTGTAAGGGCTTGCCACATTTAGGGCAAGCTTCATCAATCAGCTCGTTGCCTGGGCGATCCACATCGGCTTTACTGAGTAACTGCTGATTAAACCCCTGCCAAAATTCTGCCATCAATGGAATCCACTCGCGTTCGCCTTCAGCTACGCTATCGAGTGCATTTTCCAAGTTGGCGGTAAAGTCATAATCTACATATTTGGTGAAATGTTCAGTTAAAAACTTATTCACTACACGCCCAACATCGGTTGGTGTAAAGCGCTTTTTATCTAGAATTACATATTCACGGTCTTGCAACGTGCTGATAATACTTGCATAAGTTGAAGGGCGACCAATACCGTACTCTTCTAAAATTTTAACTAAACTAGCTTCACCATAACGTGGTGGCGGTTCGGTGAAATGTTGGTCACCGTAGATTTTTTCAACTGTCAGTACCTCACCAGTTTCCAGATGAGGTAATTTGCTTTCGCCTTCCTCTTCCTCGTCGTCAGAACCTTCCATATATACGGCAATAAAACCCGGGAACACCAGTGTTTGGCCCGTTGCGCGGAATAAGTTGGCATCGCTACCTACGCTTAAATCTACACTTACAGCATCAAATTTAGCCGCAGACATTTGGCAAGCCAGCGCACGCTTCCAAATCATTTCGTACAGCTTAAACTGTTCGTCTGTTAAGTACTGGCGCACGCTTGCCGGGGTGCGGCTAATATCGGTTGGGCGAATGGCCTCATGCGCCTCTTGTGCGCTTTTGGACTTGGTTTTGTACATGACGGCAGTTTTTGGTAAATATTCTGCGTCAAAATTCTTTTTCACGTAATCGCGAATTTGCGCAATCGCTTCAGCTGCCATGTTGAACGAGTCGGTACGCATGTAAGTAATTAAACCTACCGTACCACTGCCTACATCCATCCCTTCATATAGTTGTTGGGCTACTCTCATTGCGCGTGCAGTGGTAAAGCTCAGTTTGCGTACGGCCTCTTGTTGCAATGTCGATGTGGTAAATGGCGCTGCCGGGCTGCGACTGCGTTGTTTTTTCTCTACGCGAGACACGGTGGTTTTCCCCGCGCTTGCTAATAATAATTTGCCGACAATGTCAGATTGCTGATCATGATTGATAACCGTGAACTGCTCCACTTTTTGGTTATTTAGCTGCACTAATTTGGCACTAAAGCCGTGGCTATGCTTCAACGCATCCAAATGAATAGACCAGTATTCTTGCGATTTAAACGCTTCAATTTCTAGCTCGCGTTCAACAATGAGGCGCAATGCTGGGCTTTGCACACGGCCGGCTGATAGCCCGCGACGGATTTTTTTCCAGAGTAGCGGTGATAAATTAAATCCCACCAAGTAATCTAGCGCACGGCGCGCTTGCTGCGCATTCACCATTGGCATGGAAATATCACGCGGCTCGGCAATGGCGTGTTCTACCGCATTTTTAGTAATTTCATGAAACACCACGCGTTTCATGAGTTTGTTTTTGAGTAAATTTTTAGACTTTAAAATTTCGGCAATATGCCATGAAATCGCCTCACCTTCGCGGTCCGGATCGGTTGCGAGGTAGATGCTGTCTGCACTTTTTACCGCTTTGGCAATGGCATCCACATGCTTACTGTTGCGTTCAATAATGTCGTACTTCATGGCAAAGTCATGTTCGGTATCAACCGCGCCATTTTTCGGGATTAAATCGCGTACATGCCCATAGGAAGCGAGTACCTCAAAATCACTGCCGAGGTATTTTTTGAGCGTTTTCGCTTTGGATGGAGATTCAACAATGAGTAGTTTGGACATGAATGCCTAGATAATAAGGTGAAAACTTGAAGTTACAGAACGGATAATAGCAAGGTCAATGCCTACAATACAATAACTTAACGTATATAGCGTGCAAATTTATTGGTAGCTCACTGATAGATACCGCTATTTATTACGAATAAATTCAATTCTTGCACCATCACTCTCGCTCAAACTGAGTGCGGCACCTTCATTGGCGATGTCGCCAAATAACGGATCTTCATCTTCGGCTTTGGCCTGGCTTAGATTCTTGAAATCATATAAATTAACATCAGCCAAGTGAGATGGCTCTACATTGGTAATCGCACGGAAGATATTATTGATGCGCCCAGGCTGCTCGCGTTCCCAGCTTTGTAGCATATCTTTTATTTTTTGGCGCTGCAGATTTTCTTGGCTACCACACAAATCGCACGGGATAATTGGAAACTCCATTTGACGCGCATAGCTGGCAATGTCTTTTTCACTGCAATAGGCAAGTGGGCGAATCACGATATTTTGCTTATCGTTAGTTGAGAGCTTTGGCGGCATGGCTTTCATTTTGGCGCCAAAAAACAAATTCAAAAATAGCGTTTCTACAATATCATCACGATGATGGCCTAAAGCGATTTTGTTTGCACCAAGCGCTTTTGCTGTGGTGTAGATTACGCCACGACGTAATCGCGAACAAAGTGAACAGGTGGTTTTGCCTTCAGGAATCTTTTCTTTCACAATCGAATAAGTGTCGGCTTCAACAATGCGATAATCGATGCCTAGCTTTTCAAAGTAAGCTGGCAAAATATCCGCGGGGAAGCCTGGCTGTTTTTGATCTAAATTCATCGCAATTAGCTTGAAGTTTATGGGTGCGCGCTCCTGCAAGGCTAGCAAAATCATGAGCATGGCGTGCGAGTCTTTGCCACCACTCATGCATACCAGCACAGTGTCGCCTTCTTCTATCATGTTGTAATCGCCAATGGCTTTACCGGTGGCGCTTATTAAGCTATTTCTAAGCTTGATAAAGTTGTTGGAATGGTTGGGTGGTAAGTGGTTTATCATTTCATAATTCTATAATGTTTAGCGAGCGATAAGTTCACAGCGCTATAAGTTCAAAGAGCGGCCGCCATCAACGGCCAATACATGGCCAGTAATAAAAGGCGCATCAGTGACTAAAAATTTGACGGCTTTTGCCACATCCTCGGCTTCGCCAATGCGTTTAAGTAAGGTTTGGTTAATCACCCGCTGGCGATAAATTTCATCAAACTGCGGGTTGCTCTCAGGCCACTGCACAGCGCCGGGAGCAACTGCATTTACGCGCACTTCAGGGCTGAGTTCATGCGCTAAAGATTTAGTTAAGGTCACTAAACCTGCCTTTGCAACACTATATATAATGTAGCCTTTTTTAGGGCGCTCAATATGCATGTCGGTGATGTTCACAACGCAGCCATGATTTTTGCGTAACTCAGGTGCAGCCGCTTGCGATAAAAATAGTGGCGCTTTTAAGTTGCTGCCCATTAAATCGTGCCATTTGGTTTCGTCAATATCACCAATTTCACTCATGTAGTAAGTTGAAGCGTTGTTGATCAGTACATCTAAACGTCCAAACTGACGCACGGTTTCGGCGACCAAATTGGGTATTTCAGCAGTATTGAGTAAATCTCCTTGAATAATCGCTACAGAGTGAGCACGTTGCAAATTGAGTTCGGCCTGAAGCGCGCGCGCTTCAGTGAATGAGCTTTTATAGTGAACCATGAGTGAATAGCCTTCCGCATGTAGTATGCGGCAAATGGCTGCGCCCACGCGCTTTGCGCCACCAGTAATTAGTACTACTTTGTCTTTAATTATATTCACAGATTGCTCATTTAATTTTTAGCCACGATTATAATGGCTTATGTCAACATTACCTATTTCAGCATTTCCCGTTCCTGATGCCGAGGCGCAGGCGCATAGCCTGCAGCTAGCTTCGTTTATTCAAAATAAAATCAACCAACATGGTGGCTGGCTGTCATTTGCAGATTTTATGCAGATGGCGCTTTATACCCCCGACTTAGGTTATTACAGTGGCGGCGCTAAAAAGTTCGGCACAGGTGGAGATTTTGTTACCGCACCTGAAATTTCTCCGTTATTCGCGCAAACGCTGGCTAATCAGGTCGCACAGGTGTTAGCGCAAACACAAGGCGATATTCTAGAGTTAGGCGCAGGAACGGGTAAGTTAGCAAAAGACTTGCTACTTACGCTACAAGACGCTAATCAGTTGCCAGCACATTACTTTATATTGGAAGTTAGTGCTTACTTGCGGCAGGTGCAGCTGGAACAAATGCAAAAATATTTACCCGCTCATCTTATGCAGCGCGTCATTTGGCTGGATGCTTTGCCAGAAAAATTCGTAGGTATCATGCTTGGAAATGAAGTGCTTGATGCCATTCCTGTACATTTAATTTATAACCCACGCCCTGATAATCCCTTAGGCTTAAGTGAGCGAGGTGTAGCATTTAACGAAGAATTTATCTGGCAAGATAAGCCATTAGTGGCAGGTGATTTATTAGATTTAGTCAGTAGCTACGCGTTACCAACCGATTATTTAACTGAAGTAAACCCTTCAGCGATTGGCCTTGTACAAAGCTTGGCTCAGGCATTGGCTCGCGGCGTCATCATCATGATAGATTACGGCTTTTCGGCGCGTGAGTATTACCACCCACAGCGTAATCTAGGGACGCTTATGTGCCATTACCAGCATTATGCGCACACTAATCCGCTGATCAACGTTGGGCTGCAAGATATTACCGCGCATGTGGATTTTACCGGTATTGCACATGCTGGCGTAGGTAACGGTTTAGCGTTAGCTGGCTTTTGTAGCCAAGCACAATTTTTAATGAACTGCGGCATTTTAGATAGATTAAGCCAAGTATCGCCACACGACATGGCGCGTTACGCACCGCTTGTAGCCGCTGCGCAAAAGTTATTATCACCCGCTGAAATGGGTGATTTATTTAAAGTGATTGCTTTGAGTAAAAATGTTGATGAGCCTTTGCTGGGTTTTTCATCAGGGGATAAATCTCATACACTTTGATTTAATGGTAGGAGCGAATTTATTCGCGATAAGCAACATTACAAATCGCGAATAAATTCGCTCCTACAGTATAATGCGCCCTATGAACGATACTAATCCGATAGAAGAAATAGCTAATCAAGAAGACGCTCAGCGACGCATTCGTAGCTTTGTATTGCGTCAGGGTCGCTTAACCAAAGGTCAGGCGCGTGCGTTAGAAACTGTTTTTCCGAGATTCGGTATTACTTATTCGCCAGAGTTGCTTGATTTGAATGCAACATTTAATCGGACAGGCAGTAAAAAGATTCTGGAAATCGGTTTTGGTATGGGTGAAACCACCGCCAAGATTGCACAGACTTTACCTGATTGTGATTTTCTAGCCGCCGAGGTGCATACCCCAGGCGTTGGCGCATTACTTAAGTTGATTGAAGAGTTGGCGCTTACTAACATCCGTGTGATTCAGCATGACGTAGTGGAAGTGCTACAAAATAAGCTGGCAGATGCAAGCTTGGATGGCGTGCATATTTTTTTCCCCGATCCTTGGCATAAAAAGCGTCACCACAAACGCCGGTTGATACAAGCCGAGTTTGTGAAACTGCTATGTAGCAAGCTTAAAGTAGGCGGTTATTTGCATGTGGCCACCGATTGGCAAGAATATGCAGAGTGGGTGCTTGATGTGTTGAGTGTCGAGCCGCAGTTACAAAATACAGCAGATAGTTATGCAGTAAAACCTGCTTATCGACCACTCACCAAGTTTGAAAATCGCGGGATCAAACTCGGGCATGGGGTTTGGGATTTGGTGTTTACCAAGAGGTAGGGAGCGCAAAAAAGTCATCTCGTGTCATTCTGAGCGAAGCGAAGAATCCAGCACAATGCAACTAGGACGCACTGGATTCTTCGCTGCGCTCAGAATGACGAATTTTTAGCTAACTAACGTCTTTGTCACCTTTAAGATCAAACGACTTCCGCACCAAATCCTCTGGTTCTTCCGCAAACAGCCATTTCCCAATTACTTTCTCTGCTTCTTCAACACCTAGTTTTTTCAAGCTGGAAAATAACTGTATCGTGCATTCGCTATGGTAATGGTTGCCCCAGGTTTCAATCAACTCTTTGCGAACTCTGTTGAGCGTTAATGAGGCCTCGCCGCGTGAAAGTTTGTCTGATTTTGTTAGTAGCACATGCACGGGTTTACCGCTGGGGCAAAACCAATCCAGCATTTGACGATCGAGCGGGGTTAGCGGGTGGCGGCTATCCATCACCAACACCAAGCCGCCTAGGCTTGAACGCTCACTTAAATAGCGGGCAAGTACGTTTTGCCAGTGCGCGCGCATGGCTTCAGGTACTTTGGCGTAGCCGTAACCGGGTAAGTCAACTAAGTGCCTGTCATTACCCAGTGTAAAAAAGTTAATCAGCTGGGTGCGACCAGGTTGCTTACTTACAAAGGCTAAGCGATTATGGTTGGCAAGCGTGTTAAGTGCGCTGGATTTTCCGGCATTGGATCTGCCTGCAAAAGCAACTTCAATGCCGCTGGCTGGCGGTAGGTCGCGCAGGTGGTGTGCAGAAATAAAAAATGTAGCATTTTGGAACAAAGGCATAAGAATCCGATTCTAGTTGACTGCTTCATTAGAAAATCAAGCTGGCGTTTATTAGCTTTTGTTCATCAGATATCTACTGTAGATAGCCCTGCCATTTTTGATTTGTTAAATGAATTGATGTTACGGTGAAAAATGCTATCACGAATAGTGGTTTTTAGCTAAAATAGCGTGTTAATTGTTTGAATAATTTAGATTTAGGAGCAGCAATGCAATTTCGTCGTCTAGCATGGGTAATGTCCAGTGTAATGTTGGTAGTTTCTGCTGAAGCCGTTGCGGAAGCATCGTCAACAAGAACAGCAGAGCAGATTGTAAATACCGTATGTGCGGCGTGCCACGCGCCAGATGGTAACAGTGCAATTAGCCTTAATCCTAAATTGGCAGGTCAACATCCAGAGTACCTTCAAAAACAACTCACTGAGTTTAAGTCAGGCAAGCGTGCCAATGCGGTGATGTCTGGCATGTCTGCGGGTTTGAGTGATGAAGAAATGAAAGCGTTAGCTGATTATTTTTCAGCTAAGAAGCTTAATTTAGGCCAAGCAAAAACCAACGGCGCTGGTTCGTTAGGTGAAAAAATGTACCGTGCCGGTAATGCCGCAAATAGCACACCAGCTTGCGCCGCATGTCATGGTCCTGCTGGCGCTGGTTTGCCGATACAATTTCCACGTTTAGGTGGACAGCATGCTGATTACACATTGGCTCAGCTAAAGGCTTTCCGTACTGGTGAGCGTGCCAACGCACCTATGATGATGGCAATTACGGCAAAAATGACTGATGCTGAAATGGCGGCAGTAGCTGATTACATTGAAGGCTTACGCTAATTCAGTTGGTTAAAATAAGGGTGGCGTTAGCTACCCTTATTTTTTGTCTTAACGTTTAGTAAAAGTTAATTTTTCTAATTTTAAATTTAGTTGCATGGCAACTAACCTTGGCTATATCTAGTCATAAACTACGCAAATAATCATCGTAAGGTTTAATGCCTTAATTTTAAGAGTGCCGTATTTTGAATCCAAAACTATCCTTAACTAAAAACCTTTTTGACTTGCTAAGTTCAATGCGCTTTGCTGTCAGTTTGTTAAGTGTGCTGGGTGTGGCGTCTATTATTGGCACAGTGCTCAAGCAAAATGAACCTTATGAAAATTACATTATTAAATTTGGTCAATTCTGGTTTGGTTTGTTTGAGCACTTAGGTCTTTATGATGTCTATCATAGCGGCTGGTTTTTAGTTATTTTGCTGTTCTTGGTGGTGTCCACCAGCTTTTGTATTTATCGTAATGGCCCGCATATGATTAAAGAATGGCGTACTTTTAAAGAGCACGCCACTGAAAAATCGCTGAATGCATTTGGCCACCAAGCTACGTATCAGCTTAATTCAGGTGCAGAAAGCGCCAAGCCGCAACTCATACAGTTTCTGCAAGCGAAAGGCTTCAAATACAAATTGAGGCAACAAGCTGATGGCAGTGAGCTAATTGCCGCCAAAGCCGGAACGCACCAACGTTGGGGTTATATTTTTACGCATGTAGCGATGGTCATTATTTTACTTGGCGGACTTTTAGATGGTAACTTGCCGTTTAAAATACAGGAGATTTTGGGGCATAAACGCATAGAGACCTTAGATATTCCAGAATCGAAAGTGCCAGAGATCAGCCGACTTGGTACAAGCAATCCATCATTTCGCGGCAATATGACGCTACCGGAAGGCTCAAGTGGTAATGTGGCATTTGTCCGTGTGCGCGACGGCTACTTGGTGCAAGAACTGCCGTTTAGAGTGGCGTTAAAAGACTTTCGTATCGAACATTACGCTACTGGTCAGCCTAAGTCGTTTGAGAGCGATCTGGTGATTATTGATCCAGATTTAAAGCAGCCTATTACCAAAACCATTAGCGTCAACCATCCTTGGACCTACAAAGGCATTGCTATTTATCAGTCTGACTTCCAGGATGGCGGGACTAAGCTTGATTTTAAAGTGTGGGATCTATTTGCGCCCAATACACAAACACAGCCATTAGCGGGTGCTATCTTTCAAACAGGCATTTTGGGTAATGGGGACGATGCACTAAAAGTTGAATATAACGACTTTCGTAAGTTTAATATCATCAATATGTCGCAAGATGGCAAAGGCAAGCCGCACAATGTGGGGCCTAATATCACGTACAAGCTACGAGATAACAAAGGTCAAGCCATTGAATATGTAACTTACATGCAACCCATGCAAATAGATGGCCGGCATTATTTTATTTCCGGCATGCGTGAAACGGTGTCAGAAGATTTCCGTTATTTACGTATTCCTGTTGATGGTGATTTTGGTGTTGATGGGTTTATGAACTTTAGAGCTGTCATGCTAGATGCCTCTAAATACCCGGAAATAGCGCGAAGAATTGCGGCTATTTCGCTAGAAGGTAAAAAAGAGCCGGCGCTGAAAAAACAATTTGAAACTAGCGTAGTGCAATTGTTAACAGTTTTTGCGCAGGGCGGATATAACCAAATTGCACAAGTGATAGAAAAAAGTGTGCCAGAGAAAGAGCGTGAGGGTGCGGCAGGCACGTACATTAAAATGCTCAGAGTTGCCGCGTATGAAGCCTACAATATGAGCCTAGCAGCTAACAACAAACCGCTACTACCTAGTGGTGATGACAGCGAAGCATTATTACGTGATAGCTTAAATTCATTTAGTGATATGTTTTTTTACGGCTCACCTTATTATTTACAGCTTGAACAGTTTGAACATAGAGAAGCAAGTGGCTTGCAGCTTACAAAATCACCTGGTCAAAAATGGGTGTATTTGGGTTCGGTTTTATTAGTGTTAGGTATTTTTTCCATGATGTATATACGTGAGCGACGTATTTGGTTGCTACTCAAACCCGCGAGCAATCAAGTGCTGTTTGCGATGGCGTCCAACCGTAAAAATTTAGATTTTGAACAAGAGTTTAATTTATATCGCGAACAGCTCAAAAGCTTGCTCGCTTAAGGAATCGTTATGAATAGTCACTCACTGGATTTCCAACAAAAAACATTACTTCAACGCTTAAATTGGCAAGACTGGCTGTACGCATTAATTATTGTTGCAGGCTCAGTATTTGCCTATATTCAATACGCCCAGTACATGGATATTTACGAGGTTGGATTTTTGTTTGGCGCAGCGGCCTTATTTAGTTACTTAGGTTGGCAGTGGAAAAGATTAGCCAAGTTAGTGCTAATCGTAGGCCTCGTCAGCCTGTTTTCAATCAGCTTGTACCATGGCGATCAGGCGCGCGCTACACAGGTATTTTTGCTTAAATATCTGATCTCCAGCCAGTCTGCCGTGATGTGGATGAACGTGCTATTTGTTTTGGCGATGGTAACTTACTGGTTTGCTTTATTTAAACGCAGTGTGTTTGCCGGTAAGGTGGCTACCGCACTCACTTGGAGTGCAGTGCTGTTTGGTTTTGTCGGCTTGATGGTGCGTTGGTATGAGTCTTATTTAATCGCACCCGATGTCGGGCATATTCCAGTCAGCAATTTGTATGAAGTATTTATTCTATTTTGCTTAATTACCGCTTTGTTGTATTTACATTACGAACAAAAACTCAATACAAAGCAGCTGGGAGGCTTTGTGCTGCTAGTCATCAACGCGGCAGTTGGCTTTATCCTTTGGTACACCTTTGATCGCCAGGCACATAACATTCAGCCATTAGTACCGGCACTACAAAGTTATTGGATGAAAATACATGTCCCCGCTAACTTCATTGGCTATGGTGCTTTTTCATTAGCGGCCATGGTGGCAAGTGCCTATTTGCTTGCCAGTAAAGGCTTTTTGGCCTCACGCCTGCCAAGTTTAGAAGTCATGGATGACTTAATGTATAAATCAATTGCGGTTGGCTTTGCATTTTTTACCATTGCCACCATTTTGGGCGCAATGTGGGCGGCCGAGGCTTGGGGCGGCTACTGGAGCTGGGATCCAAAAGAAACATGGGCGCTGATTGTATGGCTTAACTACGCAGCATGGCTGCATCTACGTATGGTTAAAGGTTTGCGCGGTGCTGTGCTTGCATGGTGGGCGCTGGTCGGTTTAATTGTCACGACCTTTGCATTTTTAGGCGTCAATATGTTTCTAAGCGGGCTGCATTCTTACGGCACACTTTAGATAAAATAAAAAGGGGATTAAATCCCCTTTTTTATTTTGAATGAAACAGTATCAATGCTGAGTAACCATCTCTAATCTAAACCGTACCTCACCGTCGAGGTTATCTATCAAGCTTAATTCGTAGCCTGCATGCTTTGCTTGTTGTGCCGCATGGTACAAGCCAACCCCCAAGCCGCTTCTAGAGCTCACATGTGATTTAAATAGTCGCTCCACAATTTCAACTGGAATTGCCGAGCCTGTATCGCTCACTTCTAAACAAAAATGTTGCGATGGCATCAAGGTGACTTTAATTACGATATTGGCTTCAAGCTTTGCTTTTTCCAGCGCATTTTGTAATAGATTGTCAATCACGCTATCCAGCACATCAGGGTCAATATCGGCTTTGGGCATGGTGGCAGGGGTCTCAAACTGGACTTGATAATGCGCGTTTAGCTGTCTAAAGTTTTTCCACCAGCCACCTACTTTGGCTTGAATTTTTTTCTCAATACTGGGCATTTCAAGCTTGGTAAGCGTGCTGGTCAGGCGCTGGCTCAAGCGCGGTAATTGCTTTTTAATGAGTTCAATCAACCTTGCATCATCACTTGCATTGTGGCTTTGCTCAACCGCGGCAGATAATGTGCCTAATGATTGCAATATGTTTTTAATATCATGTGTTAAGCGCGAGCCTGTTTCATATAAAGTTTGCATATAAGTATTTTGGCTAATGGTTTCCTCGCGTCGCTTGGCTTCATAAAACTCGCCCAGTATTTGGGTTAAAAGCTGTACATGCAGATACATGGCGGGGGTAAATTGCCAGCGCGAGTAAAGTGTTAAATGTAGTTGTTGAAAGCTAAACGTGGAAATAAAAGAGGTTGCCTCACCTACTTGTCGTGATTGATTGCCTACTTGCCACACGACACCGCTCACCCAGTTGAGTGAGTCTAGCTCGTGCATTGCGGCCTGTAAAAAGGCGTCGGCAGAGGGTTCATCCTCAGCATACATCGCAATTTTTCTAATCCATTGCTCAAAAGGCAGGCCAATACTTAACAAGTAGCGTGACATCAGCAACTCTAAGCCAGAGAATGTTGCGCTCGGGTTCCATAGCCAGCTTAGCGCCACTAAAGTAGCTGCTAAGCCTAATACTGCAAAAATCAGTAACTTAATGTAGTTGATTTGCCAGATGGTGCCAATGGCAAAGCTACCCAATATGACAATTAATGTCAGTAGAAAAATTAATAGCGTGTAAAAAAAGTCAATGTTGGTGGTATAGCTGGCAGGCTTGTTTTTTGCGGATAAAAATAAAATAGTGAGTGGTAAAAAAGGTAATAAATAAACGAGTAAAAACTCAGCCGCTGCAAGCTCATTGTTGGAGCCTAGTAATTTTGGCACTACCCACAACAGCAGAATAGCTAGTAAGTAAGTTGCAGCTAAAATATTTGGTAACCTGGAACGGGTAGGGTCACTTGAGAAAATACGCCCACCAATGAGCGCAAATAAGCCTGCAATCCAAAAAGCGGTTATCCACCAGTTCATATAGAACATGGACAAATAGGCACCGATGATAATCACAGCGGTGACTTGCCATGATAGTTTGGCGTTTTGGCGCAACACCGGTTGCCACAGTAAAAAGAAGCCGTAATGGCACAAAAGTAACGCACTATAAAGCTGGGTAGCCTCCCCCCACACGAGTAGCGCGTGTAATGATAAAATCATCAATGCCATCAGGCGGTCGGTATCATCAAGAACTAATCGGTAAAATTTATATAATGGCTGCATAGCACCTGTACTCGTGAATTATTTAGCGTTGTTTAGTACGTTATTGTATGCGCAAGATGCAAATTTAATAAAGGTTATATCGCAGCAAGTGTTGGGGTTTTAACACAAGTGTCAATTTATCGACATGGAAATAGGCGATTCTTAGCAATTTCTTATAGAATACTAACGAAGTCGTGGTAAATTGCAGGGAATTGCAATTGGTATAAAATTTGCATGCTAACAACTAACATTGACGCGCGCATCAACCTAAATGCGCTTCTTGGAAAAACCAAAGTTCGGGGATTTGAATGAAAAAAATACAAACAGGCTTTACGTTAATTGAGTTGGCAATCGTGCTGGTAATTATCGGGTTGCTTTTAGGTGGTGTTTTAAAAGGTCAAGCGTTAATTGATAGTGCTAAAGTTAAGAATATGGCCGCCGACTTTAGAAATATTCAGGTTTATATTTACGCATATCAGGATAAGTACAGGGCTTTACCCGGAGACGATAGTAGGGCTGATGGTAATGTGGCTGCAACTAATAAGGGTAATGGAAATGGTAAGATTGATGGAGTCTGGAGTTCGGTGGGGCTTACAGATGAGAGCTTCAACTTCTGGCAGCATGTTAGAAAGGCGGGTTTGGCGACTGGCGGTGAAACTGTTGCTGCTGATAGCACGTATATTCCAGTTAATGCAGACAATGGACGACTGGGTATTCAAAGCGGGCTAACTCCATCAATTACAAATCTTAAGGGTGTGCATGTTGTATGTTCAGACCGAGTTTTAGGTAAGTACGCTAAACAAATTGATGTCAATTTAGATAATGGCGACCCTACAACGGGCTCTATTATGGTAGTGGATTATGGTGCTGGAACGGCTTCTTTAGTGACCGGAACGGCAACAGTTGCACCAACAGCGCTTGCGTCAATTGATGATACTCATTTCACTACAGTTTGTATGGCATTTTAATATAGAAGTTGTTATTAAAAGCCCACTTATGTGGGCTTTTAATTTTTTAACACGGTCACAATTAAGCGCTTGCTTACATGCTAAATTGTTTTAAAATGGCACCTCAATAAAAGTAATAAAATATAATGTAGCCCATGACAGACAATATCGTAGAAATTGACAACCTTTCCTTTGGTTACAAAGGCCGCTTGTTGCATAAAGGCATCAATATGGCGTTCCCACGTGGAAAAGTCGTGGCGATTATGGGCGGTAGCGGTAGTGGTAAAACTACTTTATTGCGTTTAATTGGCGGGCAAATCAAGCCCACGCAGGGTGAGGTGCGTGTAGATGGTATGGTGGTGCACGAGCAAGATCGTGATGGTATCTATCAATTGCGCCGTAAGATGGGGATGTTGTTTCAGCATGGTGCGTTGTTTACCGATTTAAGTACGTTCGACAATGTTGCCTTTCCTATGCGTGAGTTGACAGACTTGCCTGAGTCGATGATTAAAGATTTAGTGTTAATGAAGTTGAATGCGGTTGGCTTACGCGGCGCGCATGCGCTCATGCCGACTGAACTTTCAGGCGGCATGGCACGGCGTGTCGCTTTGGCGCGCGCTATTGCACTCGATCCATGCATTATTATGTACGATGAACCTTTTGCCGGCTTGGACCCCATTTCCATGGGCGTGATCTGTGATTTAATTCGTAGTCTTAATGATGCGTTAGGCGCAACCTCAATTATCGTTTCGCACGATGTGAAAGAGACCTTTTTAATTGCCGATTATGTGTATTTTGTGGCAGACGGCGTAGTTGCCGCCGAGGGTACGCCGCATGACTTGATGCAATCACCCTTGCCCTTTGTGCATCAGTTTGTGCACGGTGAAAAAGATGGTCCAGTGCCTTTTCACTACCCAGCAGGCAATTATCAATCTGAACTGTTAAAGCAGCGGTTATAATCAACCGTAAAACGAATTTAAAGCGAATGATAAAATCAAACTTACTCAATAGTGTTACGCGTTTGCTCAGAGGTGTAGGGCATAGGATGATTGCACGTGTATGGCGTTTGGGTGCAGGCGCTAGACTTTTTTTCTTGACGATCATTTATTCTGGTGAGAGTTTTAGGCGCTTTCATCTGACCTTGCGTGAAATTTATTTTACAGGCGTGATGTCGCTATTGATTATTATCGTTTCGGCTTTTTTTGTCGGCATGGTATTAGCGTTGCAAGGCTATAACACTTTGCAGAAATACGGCTCCTCCGAAGCTATCGGCGTGCTGGTTGCGCTGTCATTGGTACGAGAATTAGGGCCTGTTGTTACAGCGTTGCTGTTTGCGGGGCGTGCAGGCACTGCAATTACTGCCGAAATCGGCTTAATGAAAACAACCGAGCAATTGTCTGCCATGGAGATGATGGCAGTAAACCCGATTGCACGCGTGGTCGCGCCTCGCTTTTGGGCTGGCGTGATATCCATGCCGATATTAGCGGCGTTATTCTCGATGGTTGGTGTCTTAGGCGGCTATTTAGTAGCAGTGCCGTTAATCGGAGTTGATAGCGGCGCGTTTTGGTCACAAATGCAGGCCAATGTTGATGTGAGGGCCGATATTATTAACGGTGTGATTAAAAGCGTGGTGTTTGCTGTGGCGTGTACCATGATTGCTCTATTTGAAGGGTTTGACGCGCCACCAACGGCAGAGGGCGTGAGTCACGCCACTACGCGCACGGTGGTCATTTCTTCACTCACGGTGTTAGGTTTAGATTTTGTTTTAACATCTTTTATGATGGTTGTATAACTGTAGTTTTAATTTACAGGGTTTCAAGCGACGCTTAAGAATACGAATGCGAAGGGGTTATTGAATGGAAAGAACAAAAATAGATTTGTGGGTAGGGATTTTTGTCGCGCTTGGCGTGGCCGCGTTATTGGGGCTTGCTATGAAAGTCGGAAATTTAACCTCTAACAATCTAGGTAAAACCTATAGCGTTAGCGCAGCTTTTGAGAACGTGGGCGGCTTAAAGCCGAATGCGCCAGTTAAAAGTGCGGGTGTTGTGGTTGGGCGCGTGGCTGATATTAAATTTGATAGTAAAACTTATGAAGCGATTGTGAATATCAACATTGATCAGCGCTACGCTTTTCCTACAGACACTTTTGCAAACATTTACACCGCGGGCTTGTTGGGTGAGCAATATGTAGGGCTTGAAGCAGGCGGCGAAGATGATTCATTGAAAAATGGTGATAAAATCACACAGACGCAAGGTGCTGTTGTGCTAGAAAAAATGATCAGTAAGTTCTTGTTTAATAAGGCGTCAGAGTCGGAATCTAAAAGTGAAACAGTTGATGCAGCACCAGAAAACTAAAAACCATTGCAACTAAATGACCACAGAATGCGTCAACTAAATTGGATGGCATACCGTTTAGCCGTGGCATGAGCGTAGTAGTTCAGTAACTATTTATCCGAGAGTTTAATGAAAAAATTTATAAAATACATAGCAAATGCGGTGTTAGCTGCATGTTTATTTGCAGGTGCAGGGCTAGCAAATGCGGAGCTCTCAGCAGACGAGCTTGTTAAGAAAACCGCTGAGGAAGTTTTAACCATTGTTAAAAATGACAAGGACATTCAAGCGGGTAGTCAGCAAAAGATTTATGCTCTAGCTGAGGAAAAAATCCTGCCAAACTTTGATTTTGACCGTGTAAGCCGTATGGTGTTAGGTAAAAATTGGAGAACAGCAACGCCTGAACAGCAAGCCAGTTTTCAAAAAGAGTTTCGTAGCCTTTTGTTGCGTACTTACGCCAGTGCATTAGGTAAGTATAAAGATCAAGTGATTGAATATAAGCCTATGCGCGCCGAGCCAGGTGCAAAAAATGTGAGTGTGAAAACGCTAATTTTGCAGCCGGGTGGCCAACCAATAGCTGTAGATTACAGCTTGGTTAAAGTAGAAAATGGCTGGAAAGTTTATGATATTGTGATTGAAGGCGTGAGTTTGGTAACAAACTATCGTAGCCAGTTTAGTAATGAAATTCGCCAAAATGGCATTGATAGTTTGAATAAAAAACTCGCAGAGAAAAATAAAGCAGCTGGCGCATAATGACTATTAGCGTTAAAGAAAATCAATGGCATATTACAGGCGACATCTTGATGGATAACGCCAATGCTGTGTTGCAAGAAAGTAACACACTGGCGTTTGTTGATAACATGCAAATTGATTTTTCTGAAATTGGTGACGTTGACACTGCGGCTTTAAGTTTAATGCTGGAGTGGCAACGCCGTGCTGTTTCATCTGGCAATGAAATACATTTTAGCCACCTGCCTGAAGGCCTTGTTAGTTTAGCGGAGCTTTATGGCGTGACTGCTTTCATTTCATGCGGCGACAGCTAAACGCTAAATACGCTTCGGTTTTTGCGTTGTGCTTTTATCATCAAGCGTTTTAAATTATTTATACGCCCATGTTTTTTTTGGTTTTTTACGTCCCGTTGCTTAAAAGCTAACTTTCAAGCGACGAGTGCGGTTTTTAATACAGCAATCAGCCTATAAGTCCAGTGCGGTATCCGTCTAATTCTCTTCAAAATATTAACCCCCTTCAAACTACGTTGAAAGCGCTACTTGAGTCAGCCTGCAATTAAAATCAATGCTGTACATAAGAACTTTGGTGCACTACACGCACTTAAAGGGGTTGATTTAACCATCGAGCTAGGAGAGTTTTTTGCGTTACTTGGCCCAAATGGTGCAGGAAAATCAACGCTGATTAGCATCTTAGCGGGCTTGATTACACCAAGTTCTGGTAGCGCATCTGTGATGGGCTTTGATGTGGTTAATCAATATCAACAAGCGCGCCAATTGCTTGGTGTAGTACCGCAGGAGCTGGTGTTCGACCCGTTTTTTAATGTGCGTGAGATGCTGCGCTTTCAGGCAGGCTATTTTGGCCGTGGCCGCGAAAATGACGCCTGGATAGATGAAATTCTTGAAGGTTTAGGGTTAACCGATAAAGCGCATACCAATATGCGTAAACTCTCAGGCGGTATGAAGCGGCGTGCACTGATTGCGCAAGCTTTGGCACATAAGCCGCCGGTTATCGTGCTGGATGAGCCAACAGCAGGGGTTGATGTAGAGTTGCGCCAAATGCTGTGGGAGTTTATTAAAAAGCTTAATCGTGATGGGCATACTATTATTCTGACGACCCATTATTTGGAAGAGGCCGAAACTTTGTGTAGTCGCGTCGGTATGATGAAGCAGGGTGAAATTGTGGCCTTAGACAGTACAGCTAATTTACTCAATAAATTTTCTGGTAAGCATTTGCGTTTAACATTAGGTGATGTGATTCTGCCTGCAGCTATTGGGTCGCTCATGCGTCATCATGAAAAAGGAGTCTACACTTTTGCTTTAAGCGATATGACGCAAATTGAGTATGTGCTCTCCACATTACGGTCAGCTAATATCAAGGTGCTGGATATGCAATTAAGCGAAGCTGATTTAGAAGATGTATTTATGTCGCTAGTAGGTAAATCATCATGAGTGGCTTGAAGTATTCCGACCAAGTCATTGTTAGTGCTTTTAGAGGTCCTTGGACGTTATTGAAAAAAGAGCTGTTGCGCTTTTGGCGAGTGGCGTTTCAGACCATTGCTGCACCGGTTATTACGGCTTTGCTGTATTTGCTCATTTTTTCACACGTGCTGGAAAGCCATGTGCAGGTTTATGATGGTGTGCCCTATACCGCGTTTTTGATTCCAGGCTTAATTATGATGTCTGTATTGCAAAATGCATTTGCGAACAGCTCGTCTAGCCTTATCCAGTCAAAAGTCATGGGCAATCTGGTATTTGTGTTATTAACTCCGCTTACTCATTTACAGTTCTTTCTGGCTTTTTTAATTGCTGCCATTATTCGTGGTATGGTCGTTGGGCTATGCATCTATTTAGTCGCAATGTGGTTTGTTGATTTACAGCTTGCAAATCCTTGGATGATTATTGCATTTGCATTGTTAGGTAGCGCATTATTGGGTACGTTCGGCATCATTGCTGGAATATGGGCTGATCGCTTTGATCAGATGGCCGCATTTCAAAATTTTATTATCATGCCGCTATCGTTTTTATCTGGTGTGTTTTATTCCATACATTCTTTGCCGCCTTTCTGGCAAAAAGTGTCACAGTTAAACCCGTTTTTTTACATGATAGATGGCTTCAGATATGGTTTTTTTGGTAAAGGTGATGTATCACCTCTGATTAGTTTGTCAATCGTTGGTGCTTCGTTCTTAGTGTTAGCATGGATTACCCTAAGAATGTTAAAATCTGGCTATAAACTAAGGTCTTAATAAAAAGGGTAACGACAATTGTTGAGTGCACAGCAGCTAGAAACTTACATCACCCAAAATCTGGAGTGTGACTACATTAAAGTGTCAGGTGATGACGGCACTCATTTTGAGGCGCTGATTGTAAGCCCGGTCTTTGTAGGTAAGCCGATGGTGCAACAGCATCAGCTTGTATATCAAGCACTGGGCGATAGAATGCGCGCAGAAATACATGCGCTGTCTATGAAAACCTTAACGCCAGAAGCTTGGTTAAAGTTAAATAGTTAACTGGCTATATATAAACTAGAAATTAAAATTATGTGAGAGAAAATAAATGGACGTACAAGAACTGATTAAAAATCAAGTAACAAGTAACTCGGTAGTACTTTATATGAAGGGTAGCCCTAAGTTTCCACAATGTGGTTTCTCGAATATGGCGACACAAATCCTGGATGCCTGTCATGCCAAGTATTTGGCGATTGATGTGCTGGCGGATCAAAACATTCGTGAAGGTATTAAAGTGTATGCAAACTGGCCTACTATTCCGCAGTTATATGTTAACGGTGAGTTTGTCGGCGGCTCAGACATTATGCGCGCTATGTATGAAAACGGCGAGCTTCAAACCTTGTTAGATGCGGCTAAGTAATTGGACAAGTTAATCATACAAGGCGGAAACCGCCTCAATGGTGAGGTCACTATTTCTGGTGCTAAAAATGCAGCATTGCCTATTTTGTGCGCTTCATTGTTAGCTGAAACACCTTTGTGTTTATCTAGCGTACCAGCCCTTAAAGACGTTGGTTCAACCATTAAACTACTTGAGCAAATGGGCGTTAAAACTGAACGCAATGCCGATAAAGTGACTTTAGATGCGAGCGTTATTCACAGCTTTGAAGCGCCCTACGAAATGGTGAAAACCATGCGAGCTTCTATTCTAGTGCTAGGGCCGTTACTGGCACGCTTTGGTCATGCGCGGGTTTCATTGCCGGGCGGCTGTGCCATTGGCTCTCGCCCTGTGGATTTGCACATTAAAGGCCTGCAAGCCATGGGTGCAGAAATTCATATTGAGCACGGTTACATTGAAGCCACAACTAAACATCTGCCAAATCAACGTTTGCAAGGTGCGCGTTATTACATGGATATGGTCACCGTCACCGGTACAGAAAACTTAATGATGGCGGCGGCACTAGCGCAAGGTACCACCGTACTTGAAAACGCAGCTAAAGAGCCTGAAGTGGTTGATATGGCTGAATGCCTAATTAAAATGGGCGCTAAAATTACAGGTGCTGGCACTGATGTTATTACGATAGAAGGTGTAGAGCGCTTAACTGGCGCTGCGCATAATGTGGTGTGTGACCGTATTGAAGCAGGTACTTATATGGTAGCTGCTGCGATGACTGGTGGTGAAGTGAAGCTACTTAATGTGCAAGCACACCTGCTAGATGCAGTGATTGAAAAATTGCGTGAAGCAGGTGCCACAGTTACCTGTGATGCTGACAGCATCACGGTTAAAAGTGATGGTCAATTAAAGGCCGTGAATATTCGCACAGCACCTCATCCGGCTTTCCCTACCGACATGCAGGCACAGTTTATGGCGTTAAATACGGTTGCGAACGGCGTTTCAAAGGTGACAGAAACTATTTTTGAAAACCGTTTTATGCACGTACAAGAAATGCAACGTTTAGGTGCGGATATTAGTATCGACGGCAATACGGCTTTGGTTCAAGGGGTGGAGTTTTTAGATGGTGCCACCGTGATGGCAACCGATTTACGTGCTTCCGCAAGCTTGGTGTTAGCTGGTTTAGTTGCACGCGGCGAAACCGTGATTGAGCGTATTTATCACCTAGACCGTGGCTATGAGCATTTAGAAGCAAAATTGAATGCGCTTGGCGCAGACGTTAGGCGCACACACTAAACATCGCCCTTCGATAAGCTCACGAGGTTGCTGGTTAACTATTATTTGCAGTCCGCATTAACTCACGCGCCCTGAGCTTGTCGAAGGGTGGCTAAAATAGACAATTAAATTATGATTACCATCGCATTATCAAAAGGCCGAATCTTTGAAGAAACCGTACCTTTATTGGCAGCGGCTGGCATACACGCGTCTGAAGACCCTGAAGCTTCACGCAAGCTCATTATTGGCACTAATCGTGAAGATGTACGTTTAATTATTGTCCGCGCGTCCGATGTGCCAACCTATGTGCAATACGGTGCTGCTGATTTGGGCATTGCCGGTAAAGATGTATTAGATGAACACGGTGGCGAAGGTTTGTATCAGCCGATTGATTTGCAAATTGCCAAATGTAAAATGATGGTGGCGGTGCGTGAAGATTTTGATTATTTTGCATCAATCCGCAGTGGCGCACGCTTAAAAGTAGTGACTAAATACGTCAAAACCGCGCGCGAACACTTTGCAGCTAAAGGCATGCACGTAGATTTAATCAAACTTTATGGCTCAATGGAGTTGGGGCCGTTAGTCGGGTTGGCAGATGTGATCGTTGATTTAGTAAGCACTGGCGGCACGTTGCGTGCTAACAATCTTAAGGCGGTAGAAGAGGTTGGTGAAATCAGCTCGCGCTTAGTGGTAAATCAGGCCTCACTCAAGCTTAATCGCGCAAAAATTCAGCCGATTATGGATGCTTTTTTAACGGCAATTGCTAAAAATAAATAAATTTTGATTGATAGGCTTAATCGTATGAAAATAAGACGTTTTTCAACTTTAGATAGTGATTTTGACGCTAATCTTAAACAATTACTGGCATTTGAAACCGCGCAAGATGACAGCATCGATGTGGTTGTTGCAAACATTTTAAAAGATGTTAAACAGCGTGGTGACGCAGCGGTGCTTGAATACACGAATCGTTTTGATCAAACTAATGCTACGCACTTAAGCGAGCTTGAAATTAGTCAGGCTGAACTTGTTGCAGCGTTAAAGGGCTTGCCGGCTGATCAGCGCGATGCCTTGCAAACTGCGGCAGACCGTGTCCGTAGTTACCATGAAAAACAATTGATGAGTTCATGGAGTTATACCGAGGCTGACGGTACGCTACTTGGGCAGCAAGTTACGTCATTGGACCGAGTTGGCTTATATGTACCAGGAGGTAAAGCAGCTTATCCTTCTTCGGTGTTAATGAATGCGATTCCTGCCAAAGTGGCTGGGGTGAAAGAGCTGATTATGGTGGTTCCAACGCCAAATGGTGAAAAAAACCAGTTGGTGTTAGCCGCGGCAGCAGTGTGTGGTGTCGATCGCGTGTTCTGCATCGGCGGTGCGCAAGCGGTAGGTGCGTTGGCTTATGGTACGGAGACTGTACCGCAAGTGGATAAGGTCGTGGGGCCAGGCAATGCTTATGTCGCTGCTGCAAAGCGCCGCGTATTTGGCGTGGTGGGCATCGACATGGTGGCAGGTCCGTCAGAGATTTTAGTCATTTGCGATGGCAAAACTAATCCTGACTGGATCGCGATGGATTTATTTTCTCAGGCCGAGCACGATGAGTTAGCCCAGTCTATATTACTGAGTCCTGATGCTGAGTTTTTGGATCAAGTTGCAGCAAGTATTCAGCGATTGGTAGAGGAAATGCCACGTAAAGACATTATTACTACTTCGCTAACCGACAGAGGCGCCTTGATCCATGTGCGCGACTTAGATGAAGCGGCAGAAATCAGCAATTACATTGCGCCGGAGCATTTGGAATTATCGATTGATGAGCCGCTAGCATTCAGTAAAAAAATTAAACATGCAGGTGCTATTTTTATGGGTCGTGATACTTGTGAGGCGCTTGGTGATTACTGTGCAGGGCCTAATCATGTGTTACCAACCTCACGCACGGCAAGGTTTTCATCACCACTCGGCGTTTATGATTTCCAAAAACGCTCCAGCTTGATTATGGTGTCTTCACAAGGTGCGCAAACGCTAGGTAAAGTGGCTTCAATCCTGGCGCATGGCGAAGGATTGCAGGCACACGCCAGATCAGCTGAATACCGTTTGAAAAAATGAGTAAATACTGGAGTGATCTCGTACATAAGCTCACACCTTATGTGCCGGGTGAGCAGCCTAAGCTAGATAATCTGGTTAAGCTTAACACCAATGAAAACCCTTACGGCCCTAGCCCTAAGGTAATAGTTGCGTTGAAGCTTGAGGCGGCTGATACCTTGCGTTTGTATCCTGACCCTAATTCAGATGCGCTAAAAGCTGCGATTGCAGAAGTACATCATTTAAATACAAATCAAGTATTTGTAGGTAACGGCTCGGATGAAGTATTGGCCCATGTGTTTCAAGCTTTATTAAAACACAGCAGGCCGTTGCTGTTCCCCGATATTACTTACAGTTTTTACCCGGTGTATTGCGGGTTGTACAACATTGAGTATCGAACCATACCGTTAGCAGAAGATTTTACAATCAATGTTGATGACTATGACCAGCCGAATGGCGGCATCATATTTCCAAACCCCAATGCGCCAACGGGCATTCCGCTGGCATTGGTTGAAATTGAAAAGTTACTTAAAAATAATACGCAATCCGTTGTGGTGATAGATGAAGCTTATGTAGATTTCGGTACGGAGTCTGCGGTGGGGTTGATTAACCGTTACCCTAATTTATTGGTCACGCATACTTTATCTAAAGCACGCTCATTGGCTGGTTTACGCGTGGGTTATGCACTAGGCTCGCCAGAACTGATCGAGGCGTTGATTCGCGTTAAAGATAGCTTTAATTCATACCCGATTGATAGATTTGCCTCAGCGGGGGCTATAGCTGCTATGCAGGATGCAGCATATTTTGAAAAAACCTGTAGCCAGGTGATTGCAACGCGTGAGCGACTGATTAAGAATTTGGTGTCTTTGGGTTTTGAAGTGCTGCCATCAGGTGCAAACTTTATTTTTGCTAAACATAAAGCCCATGATGGCGCTAAATTAAGCGCGAAATTGCGCGAACATAATATCATTGTGCGACATTTTAAATCGCCTAATAGAATTGCACCTTACTTACGTATTACTATTGGCACTGATACGCAGTCGGAAGTTTTACTTTCAGCCTTATCAGAGATTGTGGGCTAAATTCAGTTAATTTTACAAAATAATGCAGAATTAAGCTGTAAGTCGCAACAATACTAGTAGTTTTCACGATAAACCTTAACAACTAAGCTAATTTGTTAAGGTGATGTATAAAAAACATTCAAATTAAGCATGAAAAGTTTGAATTTTCTCGCAATGTGCGGTTATCATAGCGAAATGTGCGATTTGTGCACAATATAATAATTATTTTCAATTCTGTATTTTTAACCTAAGTAAGTCATTATTTGATTTATTATTAGTTGGAGGATGTATCGTGGCACAAACCCAAATGGCATTAGATTCACTAGATTTCGACGGCACTGTCGCTTTAGCAACTAAAGTTGCACCACATGTAGATATTCTTGAAATCGGTACCCCTTGCATTAAGCATAACGGTATTAAATTACTAGAAGTTTTACGTGCTAAATTTCCAAACAACAAAATCTTAGTAGATTTAAAAACAATGGATGCAGGCTTTTATGAAGCTGAGCCATTCTTTAAAGCCGGTGCAGATATTGTGACTGTATTGGGCACTGCTGATATCGGTACAATCAAAGGTGTGATTGACGTTGCTAATAAATATGGCAAAAAAGCGCAAGTTGATTTAATTAACGTTCCAGATAAAAAAGCACGTACACAAGAAGTGGCTAAATTAGGCGCACATATCATTGGCGTACACACTGGTTTAGATCAACAAGCTGCTGGTCAAACACCATTTGCTGACTTGGCATTGGTTGCCGGTTTGAATTTAGGTGTTGATATTTCAGTGGCAGGTGGCGTTAAAGCTGCAACAGCTGCTCAAGTACGTGATGCAGGCGCTACAATTATTGTTGCTGGTGCTGCTATCTACGGCGCTACTGACCCTGCTGCCGCAGCTGCTGAAATCACTGCGATTGCACATGGTGGTGAATCTGGCGGTTTGTTTGGCTGGGTTAAAAAATTATTTAGTTAATTTTGAAGTGATTTAATAAAAAACCCCAGCCTTAAAGCTGGGGTTTTTTTACTTGCGCTCATGACTAACTCAAAATTCATCATGTATTATGCGTTACGTCCTTTTAATGGGTTAAAATGCTATTTACTAACATTCAGTATAATTTTTTATGCGTAGCGCTCAAATAACTAGAAACACCTTAGAAACCCAAATTACAGTAAGTATCAATTTAGATGGTACAGGCGTTTCTCAATTCAGCACAGGCTTAGGCTTTTTGGATCATATGCTTGACCAAATAGCACGTCACGGCATGATGGATATTGAGGTGAATGCCAAAGGTGACTTGCACATTGATGCACATCATACCGTTGAAGATATTGGTATTACCCTTGGGCAAGCTTTTGCAAAAGCGGTAGGTGATAAAAAAGGTATCCGTCGCTACGGCCATGCTTATGTGCCGTTAGATGAAGCATTGTCGCGCGTGGTGTTGGATATTTCTGGACGCCCGGGGTTAGAGTTCGGGTGCACATTTACCCGCGCCACCATTGGCGACTTTGATGTTGATTTAATCCATGAGTTTTTTCAAGGATTTGTCAATCACGCTAATGTTACTTTGCATATTGATAACTTAAAAGGTCATAACGCGCATCATCAAGCTGAAACAATTTTTAAAGCTTTTGGGCGCGCATTGCGCGTAGCGGTTGAGCTGGATGCGCGTATGGCAGGCATTATGCCATCTACAAAGGGTAGCTTGTAGGCAGCTTCGCTGATGCTTTCATATCGATATTATTAACACTTAAAAACCGATCTAGAGCAACTCCAAAAAAGTATGAGTAAAATAGATATTGCAGTCGTTGATTATGGCATGGGAAATTTGCGCTCAGTGTCTAAGGCATTGGAACATGTTGCCCCATCAAAAAATGTGGTAGTGACAAGCAATCCTGCTGAAATTACACAAGCAGAGCGAGTGGTGTTTCCAGGGCAGGGGGCTATGCCGGATTGTATGCGTGAGCTGGATGCAAGAGGTTTGCGTGATGCAGTGTTGTATGCGGCACAACACAAGCCTTTTCTAGGAATATGCATCGGCCTGCAAATGCTGTTTGAGCACTCTGAAGAAGGCGATGCGGCAGGTTTAGGTTTGTTCAAGGGCAATGTTAAACGCTTTGCTAACGCAGACATGGTGGACAATAACGGCGATAAATTGAAGGTTCCACACATGGGCTGGAATCAAGTGTACCAAGTGAGTCAAGGGAAGTCTCAGCCACATGCTTTATGGCAAGGTATTGAAGACGGCGCTAGATTCTATTATGTGCATAGTTATTATGTGCAACCAGATGATGAAGACGTTATCTCGGGCTTTAGTTTATATCCCAAGCGCTTTACCTGTGCGATTGCCAAGAACAACTTATTTGCGGTGCAGTTCCACCCAGAAAAAAGTGCTGACGCAGGTTTACAATTATTAACTAATTTCGTTAATTGGACGCCAAATTAGGCGTCATTTTAAACTTTTGTAACCACACTTTTATTTTCTAATCTTTTTATTAAACTTCACATTCACTATGTTAATTATCCCAGCAATTGATCTCAAAGACGGCCACTGCGTCAGGCTAAAACAAGGCTTAATGGAAGAGTCAACCGTGTTTTCTGAAGACCCGGGCGCTATGGCGCGCCATTGGGTGGACCAAGGTGGCAAGCGCTTGCATTTAGTAGATTTAAATGGTGCATTTGCAGGTAAACCTGTCAATGAAGGCGCGATACGGTCTATTGTTAGCGCTGTAGGTGGTGATATTCCAATCCAGTTAGGGGGAGGAATAAGAGATCTGGAAACCATTGAGCGATATTTGGATAATGGTATTGATTATGTGATTATCGGTACGGCAGCGGTAAAAACACCAGGTTTTTTACATGAAGCCTGTGATGCTTTCCCTGGGCAGATTATAGTGGGGCTTGATGCTAAAGACGGTAAGGTCGCGATTGACGGCTGGTCTAAACTCACTGGTCACGATGTGATTGATTTGGCTAAAAAGTTTGAAGATTATGGCGTTAATGCGATTGTTTATACCGATATTGGTCGTGACGGTATGTTAACCGGTGTGAACATTGAAGCCACCGTTGCCTTGGCGCAGGCTTTAACGATTCCGGTGATTGCCTCTGGTGGCGTAACCAATTTAGACGATGTAAGAAAATTATGCGCGGTTGCCAGTGAAGGCATTATTGGTACTATTACCGGGCGCGCAATTTACGAAGGTACCCTAGACTTTGCGGCAGCACAAAAACTTGCCGATGAACTAAGCTGATGGAGCTAATTTGATGGGCTTGGCAAAACGCATTATCCCGTGTTTAGATGTTACCAATGGTCGCGTGGTGAAGGGCGTTAATTTTCTTGAATTACGTGATGCCGGTGACCCAGTAGAAATCGCCAAGCGTTATGATGAGCAAGGTGCTGATGAACTCACTTTTTTAGATATCACGGCCAGCTCAGATGATCGTGGATTGATTTTACATATCATTGAAGAAGTCGCTAGCCAGGTATTTATTCCGCTTACAGTTGGTGGCGGCGTGAGAGAAGTGGAAGATGTACGCCGTTTGCTTAATGCTGGTGCAGATAAAGTGAGCATTAATACAACTGCCGTGCTAAATCCTAAGATCGTGCAAGCGGCAGCGGCTAAATTTGGCTCACAGTGTATTGTGGTGGCGATTGACGCCAAAAAAGTTGAAAACCAGCCCTTCGAATGGGAGGTGTTTACGCATGGTGGCCGTAGGGCAACGGGTTTAGATGCGATCAAGTGGGCCGAATATATGGTGAGTCTTGGTGCAGGCGAATTGCTTGTGACGAGTATGGATAGAGATGGCACCAAAATCGGCTTTAATAACCCGTTGAATCGTGCGATTAGTGATGCCGTTGAGGTGCCCATTATCGCCTCTGGTGGCGTTGGGAACTTACAGCATTTGGTGGATGGTGTGAAGCAAGGTGGCGCCGATGCCGTACTTGCCGCGAGTATTTTTCACTATGGTGAATATACAGTTAAACAAGCTAAGGAATATATGGCGCAACACGGTATAGAGGTACGACTGTGAGTTGGCTGGATGAAGTTAAATGGGATGCTAATGGCTTGGTGCCTGTTATCGCACAAGAACATGACACAGGACATGTTTTAATGTTTGCCTGGATGAACCGCGAAGCCTTGCAGTTAAGTAGTGAGACCATGCAAGCGGTTTATTGGTCACGCTCACGTAATAGATTATGGCGCAAAGGCGAAGAGTCCGGCCACGTACAAAAAGTACATGAAATTCGCCTTGATTGTGATGAAGATGTGATTTTGCTGAAGGTAGAACAAGTGGGTGGCATAGCGTGTCATACTGGCCGTCACAATTGTTTTTTTAAAAAGCTGGATAATAGCAAGTGGCTGGTTGATCAGCCTGTGATTAAAGACCCTGAAGAAATTTATAAACATGAATGATGTGCTAAACCGATTGTCCGAGTTGTTGGAACAGCGAAAATCTGCTGATCCTGCATCATCCTATGTAGCGAAACTGTATGCTAAGGGCATGGATAGTATTCTTAAAAAAATTGGCGAAGAAGCGACTGAAACCGTAATCGCGGCAAAAGGTGGCAATAAAGAGGAAATTATCTATGAAACTGCTGATTTGTGGTTTCATACCTTGATTATGTTGGCAAAAGCAGACTTGAAGCCGCAAGATGTATTGGATGAATTGGCAAGACGCGAAGGCCTTTCTGGCATTGATGAGAAGGCTGCTCGTTCCAAATAGCTATTAGCCCATTAACTTAGGCTAAAATTAACCAAGTGGTGAGAATTGAAAAATGAGCGCAGATTGTATTTTCTGTAAAATAGTGAGCAGTGATATACCTTCAAAAAAAATCCATGAAGATGAGGATGTCATTGTTTTTAATGATATACACCCAATCGCACCAGTACATTTTTTGATCGTGCCTAAATTACATATTGAGAGCTTGCTCAATTGTGATGAGCAGCATCAGGCCTTATTAGGTAAGATGTTATTGCTTGCGCCAAAGCTGGCGAAAGAGCAAGGTTTATCAGGCTTTCGCACCATGATCAATACTGGACATGAAGGTGGGCAAGAGGTGTTTCATCTACACGTACATGTCTTCGGTGGTGGCGATAAGCTACCAAAAACTTAGCGATAATCACTCAGGAGAGCGGCATGGGATCATTCAGTATTTGGCATTGGTTAATTGTTTTATTGGTAGTAGTGCTGATATTTGGCACCAAAAAGCTACGTAATATCGGTAGTGATGTTGGAGGAGCTGTCAAAAACTTCAAGGAAGCGATAGATGAAGGTAAAAGTGCTTCTCATCAAGATGCGTCATCTCAAGATCTTAGGGGCAAAGAGTTAATCGAGGCGGAAGTTGTGGAGTTGCCTGCATCAAAGGCTACGCCTAGAAAGAGGGCGGCGACAACTGCAAAAAAAGCCACCTCAGAAAAAACCGCTACGTCAAAGCCCAAAGTCGCTACGACTAAAAAAAATAGCGTTGACTAAACCTTAAATTCTTATCATTAATTAGCGTTTATTAGCGTGTTTGATATTGCATTCTCTGAGCTGGTCATTGTCGCAATTGTTGCACTGATTGTGATTGGACCTGAAAAGCTACCTAAAGTGGCGCGCACTTTAGGGGCGCTTGCCGGGCGTATGCAACGCTATATGACGCAGATTAAAGAGGAGGTCAATCGTGAATCGCGTTTTGCAGAATTGCAGCAACTGCAACAAGAGGTTCAAGAGGCGGTTAGCGGTGCGCAAGCCAGCCTAGAAAGTCAAGTCAACAACCTCGCTCATGATATTGCCGACGTTAGCCGTGAAACAGATACTCAGGTTCAAGATGCATCTGTGGGCGCCGTTGAATCACTGCCGGATCAAAATCAAAGTAAACAAAAAAGTTAAGGCTAAATATCGTTGTGACACCGACAGAGAATTTCATTTCACACTTAATCGAATTGCGAGGCCGGTTATTACGCATCGTCATTGGTTTTTTGCTGGTCTTTATCGCGTTTTTCCCTTTTGCAAATAAAATCTACGCACTACTTGCATCGCCATTATTAAGCAAGTTGCCCGCAGGTGGACAAATGATCGCAACCGCCGTAACTACGCCATTTTTTGTGCCGATGAAAGTGGCGATGATGGCGGCTTTTATTGTTTCTTTGCCGCATACCCTATATCAGGTTTGGACTTTTGTGGCGCCAGGTCTGTATGCGCATGAGAAGAAATTGATGATTCCCATGATTGTTGCAAGTAGTTTGCTATTTTTGGCGGGGATGGCGTTCGCTTACTTTTTGGTGTTTCCGGTAGTTTTTGGCTTTATTGTAGGCACTGCGCCCCAAGGCGTGGCAGTCATGACCGATATTGGTAATTATCTAGATTTCGTTATGACATTGTTTTTTGCATTTGGCTTGGCATTTGAAGTGCCTATTGCAGTGGTCATGGCGGTGCACTTTGGTTGGGTAACGATTCCTCAGCTTAAAGAAGTGCGCGGCTATGTTGTTGTAGGGGCATTTGTCATCGGCGCAATATTTACGCCGCCTGACATCATTTCTCAATTTATGCTGGCCGTGCCTATGTGGTTGTTATATGAGTTGGGCATCGTGGTGGCAAAGTTCACTGGTCAAAAATCGGCACCTTCCCTTTAGGACACCGCTATTAATCCAATTTCTGTTGCGATACTGCGTTGTTCATAAAAAATTATTTCTTACATATCACCCATATGCTGCGTCACAATTTCTTACTCGCGCCTTGCCTGGCTTCGTAATTTGAATTAATAGAGGCGCCCCTTTAGTCGCTTGTAACAGCCGGTTTTGGCCGCTTACCGATTAAAATTGAAACGCTAATAATTTCTCCTGCGCGCGCAATCTGTACAGTGGCTTTTTGGTTTGGTTTTAATGCTGCAATTAAATTTAACATGCTGCCACTATCAATAACAGGTTTCCCCTCTATGACTAATAAAATGTCGCCTGCACGCAAGCCTGCTCTTTCTGCCGGGCTGCCACGTAAAACACCTGCAACGAGCGCGCCTTGGGCTTTGCTTAATCTGAAAGAGTCGGCTAACTCAGGCGTAATATCTTGCGCTTCAATGCCTATCCAGCCGCGCGTAACGTTTCCTTGCGCTACTATCTGCTCCATCACTTGACGTGCTAATGTGGCTGGAATCGCAAAACCTATGCCCATAGAGCCACCGCTACGCGAGTAGATAGCACTGTTGATGCCGACTAAGTTGCCGTCCGTATCAATGAGTGCGCCCCCAGAGTTGCCAGGGTTAATAGAGGCGTCAGTTTGAATAAAATTTTCATAAATATTGATCCCTAGGTGGCTACGCCCAAGCGCACTGACAATGCCCTGTGTCACGGTTTGGCCTACGCCAAAAGGGTTGCCAATTGCCAATACAACATCGCCCACATTGAGTTTATCTGAGCTGGCAAACGTAATAGCTGGCAGGTGGTCTGCATCTACTTTAATAAGTGCTAAATCTGTATCAGGGTCGGTGCCTACTACTTTGGCTGACATCTTGCGACCATCAGATAGCGCTATTTCAATTTCATCAGCGGTAGCAATGACGTGGTTGTTGGTTAAAATTAAACCTTGATCGCTTACAATAACGCCAGAACCCAAACTGTTTTCCGGTTGAGATGGAGGCTCCATATCGTCGAACTGATCCCCAAAAAACTGGCGAAACGCTGGGTCGTCCAAGTATTTTTGATGTGGATTGAGCTCTGCTTTTTTACTGGTGAAAATATTAACAACGGCAGGCATCGCTTTTTTAGCGGCATAGCTGTAGGAGCCTGGGGTCGCTACCGAAGCGGCTGGATCTACTAAGACGGTAGGGCGCGGAGGCTCCCTTTGACTCAAAAAATCAGGGTAGAAAATACGTAAAACAAAAAGTATTGCCATACAAACGGTAGCGGTTTGTGCAAAAATAAGCCATATTTTTTTATGTAACTGATTATTCATGTTGTATTTATCAGGGTGTGTAGTTAACTGCTCCGATATTGGGTTGCAATATCAAAAAAACAATAGCTATTAAATTATTTAAGGAAGCCAGCTTATGGTAAGAATCAATGAGTTAACGCATTATACCCAACAACTGATGCAAGTTGAGAGATTCAAAGATTACTGCCCCAATGGCTTGCAGGTTGAAGGTCGGGCGGAGATACGAAAAATTGTCACGGGTGTCACTGCAAGCATGGCGTTATTAGAGGCTGCGTATTTAGCTGGTGCTGATTTAATTTTAGTACATCATGGCTATTTTTGGAAAAACGAAGATGCCAGAGTTTTAGGCATTAAACGTAAACGTATTGCCTATCTATTAAAATACGATTTGAATTTAATGGCTTACCACCTGCCTTTAGATGCGCACGCGGAGTTTGGCAACAACGTTCAGCTTGGTAGGGTGTTAGGCATTTTACCTATTGGTTATGTTGGTGAGTCTAATCTGGTGGCATATGGTGAATTAGATCAAGCGTTATCACTTGGCGCATTCACAAAGCTTATAGAAAATCGCCTGCAACGCGCACCACTGGTGATTGGCAATCTGCAACAACAGATTAAAAAAGTAGCTTGGTGTACAGGTGCGGCACAGGATTATATGGATGAGGCAATACAATTGGGTGCTGACGTATTTATCAGCGGTGAAATTTCCGAGCAAACAACACACAAGGCCCTTGAAACCGGCGTGTCTTACATTTCTGCTGGGCATCACGCCACTGAGCGTTATGGTGTTCAGGCCCTAGGTGAGCATTTGGCTGAAAAATTTAATTTAATACATGAGTTTATCGATATTAAAAATCCAGTTTAATTGTTTTATTTCAGTCACTTATTAAATAAAGCTTTAATTGGCTATCAAAAAAATGTATAATTCGGCGCTGTAAAGATAGGCAGAATTTATTGATACATGCGGGTGTTAGCGTGACTGCATGATAATCTTGTAGTGTTGCAAAGCAAATGATGATACTAGCCTCAAAAAGACGAAATATCACCTTCAACTAATCCTTTTCGTGCATGAGGAAAACATGTCAGACAAGCAAAATGATCAGCATAAAGCTGATTCGCAAACTGGTGCTAGCTACCAACCAAATCATTCCCCGCAGGTGGATTTAGAAAAGCGAAATTTCCTAATTGCAACTTCAGCAGTGGGTGCGATCGGGTGTGCGGTTGTTGCTGTACCCTTTGTTAAAAGCATGACGCCAAGCGAGCGTGCAAAGGCCGCAGGTGCCCCTGTTGAGGTGGATGTTAGCAAGCTTGCGCCAGGCGCTAAGTTAACGGCCGAGTGGCGTGGTCAGCCGGTGTGGATTATCCACCGCACT
>Ga0172380_10000396_pt1 | contig 87364 bp, 95 predicted proteins | sample Leawe162metaG_FD_119747 | JGI IMG/M metagenome (GOLD analysis project Ga0172380, IMG submission 119747) | Leachate microbial communities from a municipal landfill in Southern Ontario, Canada - Leachate well 162 metaG | ecosystem: Engineered > Solid waste > Landfill > Unclassified | place... | reverse complement strand
GGTGTTGGCTGGTACCACACTCTTAACAGGAGGTTTCTCTTTTGGTAAGCTGATAAGATATTTTTTTATCCTTTACAATCCCCAGCTCAACCTTTTGTTATTATTGTATATAACGCCCTTAAGATTTAAATATTTTAAAGCGATCTCCGTCACCTGAGCCGACACTGATTTTGTAGTTCAGGCATTGCGAGATTGCATGCGTATTCCAGTGGTGATGTGGTGTAGCGTATCTTTTTGCAACCGAAAATTCAGGCTAGGCGCTTACGCCATTTATTGGGATTCCTTGCCGTGTGGAAGATGGCGAAAACAGTGACCCTTGCACCGTCGTATTCGTAAAAGACGACATAGGGGAAGCGCCGCACCAAGGCACGGCGGTATTCTTCGTGAACCACAGGGCATTGTTCGGGCATGCGGCAGATCGCTTGCAGGCAGGCATCCACACAACTGAGAAACTCTTCGCCCAGACCAAGGCGCTGATCATCATACCAACTGTAAGCCTCGCTAATATCCTGATGGGCTTCTGCTACCAGTATCAGATCAGCAACCATATTGGCTTCGCACCCTTAACTTCACCTCGCTCCACGAAAGCCCCGAAGCGGGGTTAGCTAAAAGATTCGCCTTACGGCGGGCCAATTCCGTTTTTTGCCAATCGTGGACAGGTACATCCGCGGAAGATGCCGCAAGATCATCCCAGAGGTCTTCCACCAGTTGTAGTTTCTCCGACGGGCTCAAATCGAATACTGTAAGAGCATTTGGGCTCATTTCGGTCTCCTTTTTTCCCGATGTTGCCGTAGCTTGTCGGCACGTTTGTCAATTCGATAAACCGAGTTCAGGTTATACCGGCCGGTATATCTTGGCAACCTGTAAAAACAGACAGGACTTAGAAAACTCACTCTCCGCAGCCATGAGTTTCAGTCGGTGACAATTTGTAACCGACTGACTTATTCCATTCTCAAGGGACACGCTGGAGACAGACTTTCTGCCTGTCTTGGTATTAAATGGCGGAACTGGATACAAGGGAAAGATCATGCCCCTTCCCTGCTGCCCACCACCAAGCGGGGTCTTGAAAAACAGCTTTTTTTGTTGAGCTTCTTGCAAAATGAGACCGTGGCAACTTCATCAACAATCGGGCTTCTTACTGTTTTGGCGCACCCGACAAAAGGTGGGGCAGCCCCGGTAAAAGGGGCGGCAGCGCAAAAGCTTTTCCCATGCCAACCGGCAGGGACTGTGCTATGATGCGCACCTATGAAAATCGCCCTCATCCAATACAATCCGGTTATCGGCGACTTTAACCGCAATATTGCCGCGATCACTGGCTGGCTGGGCAAAGCCAGGGCTGCGGGCTGCCGGCTGGCGGTGTTGCCGGAACTGGCCCTCAGCGGCTACCCGCCCCAGGATCTCCTGGAGCGGCCGGCCTTTCTCGACGACCAGGACCGGGCCTTTGCCCGGCTCAGGGAAGAGACCCGCGCCCTCGACCTCGGGGTGATCTGCGGCCTGGTCACCCGCAATCCCAATCCCATTGGCAAACCCCTCTATAACAGCGCGGTGCTCTTTGCCGAAGGCGAGGTGCTGTTCACCACCCACAAACAGCTGCTCCCCACCTACGATGTCTTTGACGAGGCCCGTTACTTCGAACCGGGCTTTGCCAACGGAACCTGCCGCTATCAGGGGCTGCACCTGGGGCTCACCATCTGCGAGGATATCTGGAACGACAAAAGCCTGTTCCCCACGCCCCTCTATGCCACCGAACCGGTGGCCGCCATGCTGGCCCAGGCCGACACCCCGGTGGACCTGCTGATCAACCTGGCGGCCTCGCCCTTCAATATCGGCAAGGGGGCGATCCGGCAGAAGATCTTCGCCAACCTCTGCCGCTGCCATCGTTTGCCTTTTATCTACGTCAACCAGGTGGGCGGCCAGGATTCCCTGATTTTTGACGGCGACAGTCTGGCCCTTGATGCCGACGGGGCGGTGGTGGCCCGGGCCGCCAGGTTTGCCGAAGACCTGGTGGTGGTGGACACCGCCACCTGGCAGGGGGAGAGCCACGCGGCACCCGCCGACCCGGAACAGGAAACCGCTGAGGTCTGCGAGGCCCTGGTGCTGGGCACCCGCGACTATGTGCGAAAATGCGGCTTCAGCCGGGTGGTGATCGGTCTGTCCGGCGGGGTGGATTCGGCCCTGACCGCGGCCATTGCCGCGCAGGCCCTGGGGCCGGAAAACGTGCTGGGAGTGGCCCTGCCCTCACCATATTCCTCCCCGGCCAGTTTGGAGGATGCCGAGCAGCTGGCAAAAAACCTGGGGATCGAATTCAGCGTTCTGCCCATCACCACCCTTTTCGAGACCTTTCTTAGCGCCCTGGCCCCTGTTTTTGCCGGGGCTGCGCCCGATGTCACCGAACAGAACATCCAGGCCCGCATCCGGGGCAACCTCTTGATGGCCATCGCCAACAAGCAGGGGCGGCTGCTGCTCTCCACCGGCAACAAGAGCGAAAACGCCGTGGGCTACTGCACCCTGTACGGCGACATGAGCGGCGGCCTGGCGGTTATCTCCGACGTGCCCAAACAGCTGGTCTACGCCCTCTGCCGCCATCTCAACCAGAGCCGGGAGATCATCCCCTGGCGCACCATCGACAAGCCCCCCAGCGCCGAGCTGGCCCCGAACCAGAAGGACGAAGACGACCTGCCGCCCTACCCGGTGCTGGACGCGATCCTGGCCGCCTATCTGGAAGAGCATCGCTCCATCGCCGAGATCGTGGCCATGGGCTTTGCGCGACCAGTGGTGGAGGACGTGGTCCGCCGCATCCTGGCCAACGAATATAAACGCAAACAGGCCGCCTTAGGCCTCAAGGTCACGAGCAAGGCCTTCGGCCAGGGCCGCCGCTACCCAACTGCTGAGGGCTACAGGGAAGGGTTTTCATGAAATTAAAGCCCCTCAAGCCCCGCTGGCTCCTGTTTTCCCTGCTTCTGGTGGTGCTGGCCCTGGTGGTCCGCGAAAACCTTACCAAGCGGCCGGATAAGCTCTACCAGCTGGTCAACGGCCAGGTGGAGATGTGCCTTTCCTGTCACATGGAGGAAAAGCTCGATCCGGCCCATGGCCGCGAAGTGTTGGGCTGCGCCGCCTGCCATCTCGGCAACCCCCTGGCCATCGAGAAGAAAGCGGCCCATAAAGGCATCGTCAAGAATCCCGGCGATCTGCGGGTGGTGGAAAAAACCTGCGGAGTCGAGGGGTGCCACGCCCGGGATATCAAAAAGGTGAAGAACTCGCTGATGGCCACCAACCGGGGAATCCTCGCCACCCTGCTCCACTACTGGGGCGAGGCCCCGGACCAGCACGGCGATTTCTCGGTGGAGGAGCTGATCAAAACCGGCAAGACCTCCCTGGCCATCGACTACTACCGCAAGCTCTGCGCCACCTGCCATCTCTGGAAGCAGAAAGGCGATCTGGAAGGCTTCTTCGGCGAAAAAGGCGGCGGCTGCACCGCCTGCCATTACACCCGGCCCCAGGCGCCCACCGCGATCCGGCCCTGGGAAAGCTTTTTCAAGTTCGGCCAGCTCAAAAAAAAGCCGCACCCGCTGATCAACAAAAAGATCCCCATGGAAAACTGCCTCCGCTGCCATAACCGCAGCGGCAGGGTGGGCACCTCCTTCATCGGGGTCTACGAGGGGGAAAGCTACGGCACCCCCTACGAACAGGGCGGCCCCTCCAAAAAAGAGCTGCCCGGCGACCGCTTCTACCTGGATCTGCCCCCGGACATCCACCACCAGCAGGGCATGGCCTGCATCGACTGCCACACCCGCGACGAGATCATGGGCGACGGCGAGCGCTACGCCCATTACGAGCAGGCGTTGGAGATCTCCTGCCCCCTCTGCCATGTGAACCCCAAGGAGGGCAAGCCGGGCCTGACCAGAAAGAAAAAGCAGCTCAACAACCTGGCCCAGGCTCATGACGGCAGCTACCAGCTCGTCGGCAAGCTCACCGGCAAAAAGCACCCCCTCAACCCGCCCAAGAGCGGGGTCTGCGATTACCAGGGCCACAAGCGCATGAGCTGCGAGTCCTGCCATTCCAGCTGGATTCCGCAATGCTACGGCTGCCACGCCAAACGGGACATGCGGGAGACCCATCTCGACAAGCTGACCGGCAAGGAGACCGCCGGCTGGTGGGAAGAGGGCCGCTCCTATCTCCGCTTCGAAAAACCCATGCTGGCCATCTGGAAGGACAAGGTCGTCACCGTCACCCCCGGCTGCCAGGACATCGTCACCCTGATCGACAAAGAGGGCAAAGCGGCGGGCTCCTTCAACTCGCTGACCATGGCGGCCTTAAGCCCGCACACCACCCAGAAGTCAGGCCGCACCTGCGTCGACTGCCACACCTCCACCAAGACCGTGGGGTTGGGCGAGGGCACGGCCTGGAAGGAAAAGGGGGAGTGGCGCTTTGCCGGGGTGGACCAAGGGGTGCAGACCGAGGCCGGCCCCACCCCGCCCCTGGACGGCTATGTGAACATCGAGGGCAAGCCGCTGCAAAAAAGCGCCCGTCCCGACCTGCGCCCCTTCAACAAAGGCGAGCTGGCTCGCATCCTCCGGGTGGGGCAATGCCTGCCCTGCCACAAGGATTACAACGATAAGGTGTACTCCAATTATTCGCCCGAGCGGAAATGCCCGGTGTTTGACGAGGAGAGCGGGACGGCAAGGAGATAGCCACACGCCGATTTGACAAAACTTATTATTTATTTATATTCCGATAGATACAGCATCGAGTGACAAAAGAAAGCTGGCAAGCAGCTTGAAGGGAGATGCCCCAAGAACAATCCGGCAACGGCAAATGGAGGGTAAAAATGACAACCAGACAATACAAATTTTCGTGGGATCTATTGGGAGATATTGCGATCGGCCGTCCCAACCTCGGACCAAGCACAAGCCTTGAAGTGTATCGTCTTATGCAGTTTACCTTCCGGGATGTTATGGAGCAACACCTGGGGACGGAAAAAACAAATCAGATTTTTTATGAGGCAGGCAAACTGGCAGGCACCGAATTTTACAAAAAAGCCTTTTCAGCCATTACAGACTTCCACGAGTTCATAAAAAACCTTCAGAAGACATTCCGGGATATGGGAATCGGGATAGTGCGCGTTGAAGAAGCAGACCTTGAGAAAGGGTCCTTCGTTTTGACTGTTTCCGAAGACCTTGACTGTTCAGGCCTGCCCGAGCTTGGCTATGAGATATGCACCTATGATGAGGGCTTTATTGCCGGTCTTCTTGAAAGTTTTACCGGCAACCCCTTCGAGGTAAAAGAAATCGACTGCTGGTGTACCGGCGACAGAACTTGCCGGTTTACAGCTGAAGTAATTAAATAGCTAAGTAAAAGAACCCTACCCTCCCGCCCCTGGAAAACGAATGTCTCTTGCGGAAGAACTTACCATAGTTGATGAATTGTCTAAATTAGTCTTGGACGTGATGATGCTCAGCAAGCCTCCCGATGTCCCTGGCCGCTTCGCCTCCGTTGACTCCCTGCAGACTCTTCATGCGAACCTTCTTTCGTTAAGAAATTTTCTCTCCGCCGCCGCCAATGGGGACTTATCCCCGAGTGTCAATTTCAAGGGGTATATCGGCGGCACGCTCAAGATGCTGCAGGCTAACCTAAGACACATGACCTGGCAGACAAAAATGGTCGCCGCAGGAGATTTCAGCCAACGGATTGAATTCATGGGAGAGTTTGCCAATTCGTTCAATGCGATGGTAATCCAGCTTGACTTAACTTTAAAAGAAGTAATGAGGAAAGATGCCGAGCTAAAAAAATCCAACGCGGAACTGCTCAGGGAAATAACTATACGCAGACAGGCGGAGGCAGCCCTGCTGGAAAGCGAAGAAGCGTTTAGAACTATGGCGATAACTGATTCGCTCACCGGATTGTATAACAGGTGGCATTTCAATCATCTGGCAGAAACCGAGATCAGCAGGGCACTTCGGCACAAACGGCCCCTATCGGTTATAATGCTTGACATAGACTTTTTCAAACGCGTCAATGACACATACGGACATCATAATGGGGATCTGGTCCTCCAGATGATCGCAAATACCTTACAGGAACGTTTAAGATCATCCGACATCCCCGCCAGATACGGAGGGGAAGAATTTATCGTCCTGCTTCCCGATGTCACTGCGGCAAACGCCGCCACTATCGCCGAGACGCTAAGAAAGAGTATCGAAGACGCAAAAGTTCAGGGAGAAAAATGCACGATAACAATAACATCCAGCTTTGGCGTCAATGACTATCTTGAAAAAGCGAGTTCAAAATCAACCGAAAAAATCCTCTCGGAATTTATCGATAAAGCTGACCAGGCACTATATTTAGCAAAAAAATCCGGAAGAAATAAAGTGACTGTTTATAAAACAGACGAACTTTCGCTTAATTAAGATTTGTTTCAAAGGCCCAAAGCCGCAGCCCAACTCCAACTCGACACAGCCATTTTTCTTCCTGTTCTTATAACCATCGATGGCAAAGAAATAGACGATGCCTCAGTAGCGCTGATGTGCTACCGTCAAAAATTTCAGGAGTAATAGTGGAAAGACCGTTTTACACTTGGGAGGGCGATGTGCTGGTCCTCAATATCCTCGGCACTCCCAACGCCAAGAAAGATGCCATCGGCAAGGTAAAGGGCCATCAACTCTGCGTCAGTGTCAAGGCTGTACCGCGGGGTGGAAAGGCGACGGACTACATGGTGCGCTTTCTGGCAGAGGAATTCGGGGTTTTGGTGCGGGATATTGAGGTGGTGACCGGCAGAATGAACGTCAATAAGGTGCTGAGGATCAAGTCTCCCCAACGGCTGCCTGGGGTTATCGGGCAGCAGAGGTTATTTTAATAAGGGCCGAAGAGCTCACCCGATTTTTACCCGTTTTCGGGAAGTCGGCTAACCATAAACAAACGGCCCAACCTCAACCCGATAAGGCATAACCACCCATCATGAACTACTTTCACAACAAAATCGCCATCGTCACCGGCGGGGCCTCGGGGCTTGGCCGCTCCCTGTGCGAGGAACTTGGCCGCCGGGGGGCCACGGTGGTCTGCGTGGACATCGACCAGGAAGGCGCCGAAGCGGTGGCCGCAGGAATCAACCAAGCCGGCGGCAAGGCGATTTTCGGCTACCTGGATGTCTCCCTTTACGAAAACGCCCAGCGGATCGTCACCGACATCGTCAACAAATACGGACGGATCGACCTGCTCTTCAACAACGCCGGCGCCGCCATTCATGGAGAAACCCGCGATCTCACCATTGAACACTGGCGCCATGTTCTCGATGTGAACCTCTGGGGGGTTATCTACGGCGCGGTCCCGGCCTATGCGGTCATGGCCCGCCAGGGGTACGGGCAGATCGTCAACATCGGTTCGCTGGCCGGCCTCATCCCGGTGCCCAAGGAGATCCCCTACTGCACCAGCAAATGGGCGGTGGTCGGCTTTTCCCATTCCCTGCGGGCGGAGGGCGCCGACCTCGGGGTCAAGGTTAATCTGGTCTGCCCCGGCCTCATGGTCACGCCCCTGCACGACAAAGTCGCGGTAATCCATGCGGACAAGGCCAAGCTCCTCCAGCCCAAGGGGATCAAAACCCTCACCCCAGCGGTCGCGGCCCGCACCATCCTGCGCGGGGTGGAGCGCAACCGGGCGATCATCGTCTTTCCCTTTTACGCCAAGCTGCTCTGGTGGCTCTACCGCCTTCACCCCAGCTTCTTTGACCTGCTCTCCCGCAAGATTATCCGAGATTTCCGCAAAATCCGCACCGCGTAAGCCAGGCCTTCCTGCGGGCGGTGGTGGTGGCCCCGTCCAGCCATCACTTGTCAGTTTTTTGGGAACCAATCACGGGGTAAGCTCACAAAAATCAAATAACCACGGGGCAAGCGGCCACAGGGTGCCGCAAGATGTGGTACCATGTGACCGCTTACGTTTTTTTGGCGATGTACACCACATGCCGTCGCCCACCCCGACCCGGGCGCTGACGCACCACCGAGAACCCGGCCGCCTGCAGCCGTTTTTCAAAGGCGGCATCCGGATCCTCGGACCAGACGGCAAACACCCCGCCCGGCTGCAAGGCACTCCGGCTCAAGGCCAGGGCCTTCTTGCCGTAGAGATAGTCGCCCCTGCCCTGATCCCCCTCGTAAGGGCCTTCGTACAGGTCAAGGATGATGGCGTCAAAGCGCTGCTCCTTGCCCCTGGCCGCCGCCTCCCCGATAACCTTGGCCACATCGGCAAGCACCACCGTGACCCGCGGGTCGTCCACCGCTTGGCCGGTTAACTGGGCAAGGGGCCCCTGACACCAGCTGACCATGATCGGGTTCAGCTCCGCCACCACCACTTCGGCCTCCGGGGGAAGTTGATCCAGAGCCGCCCTGAGGGTGAACGCCATACCCAACCCCCCCACCAGCACCCGGGGATTCTTGGCCTGCTTCAGGCCCGCGCAGGCCAGCTCCGACAACACAATCTCGGAGCGGTTGGCCGAGGAGTTCATCAGCACCCGGCTGTCGATGGTGATCAGAAAATCCCTCTCGCCCCGCTGCCGCAGATCGAGCAGCCCTTCGTCGGTCTCAATGCTGTCCACTATTCGCCATGGTTGCGCCATTTAGCCTGCTCCGATCTTTGTCACTGTCCGGCAACCCGCAAAGGCAGCCGCTCGTTGTCTTTCTTCTGCCGCCCTGGCCCAAGCCGTCCGCCAGCAGCAAGGTCTCAAGGCAGTGCTCCCGGATCCCGTAAAATTCCTTGATCCCCCGGATCTGGGCCATAATCTCCGCCTGCCGCACCGGGACGCCCCCCTTTACCCCCAGGATCATCTTGTTCTTGCTGGTGTGTTCCAGGGCAACGAACTCAAAGACCTGGGTCTGGTAACCGGAGGCTTCAAGGAGCAGGGCGCGCAGAGAATCGGTGACCATCTCCGCCTCCTGGCCCAGATGGATGCCGTGCTTGAGCATGGGCTTGAGCACGGCCGGGCTGTGCAGCTGCGGCCTGAGCTGCTTGTGGCAGCACGGGGCGCACATGATGATCGAAGCCCCGGCGCGGACCCCCAGGTGGATGGCGTAATCGGTCGCCATATCGCAGGCATGCAGGGCGATCATGATGTCGAGCCCCTCCGGGGTGTAGCTCCGGATATCGCCCTGCACGAAAGACAAGGTGGCAAGCTGCAACTTTTCCGCGGCCTTGCTGCACAGCTTGACGAGATCCTCCCGCAATTCCACCCCGGTCACTTGGGGCTCAAGCCCAAGGCCGACCCGCAGGTATTCCTCCATGGCAAAGGTCAGGTAGCCCTTGCCCGAACCGAAATCGACCACCTGCAGCCGCTCTTTTCCTTTCAGCTCCGAGGCGGCGAGGGCATGGTCCAGCACCTCGATGAACTTGTTGATCTGCTTCCACTTGCGCGCCATGGAGGGAATAAGCTGTTGGCTGGCGTTGGTGACCCCCAGCTCCCTTAAAAACGGCGCGGTCAATTCGAGGAAACGCTCCTTGGCGCGGTCATGCTCCTGGGGGGCGGCCTCTCGCGGCGCAGCCTTGCCCCGCTGCAGATTATACCTGCCCTTCTTGTTAAGCGAGAGCTGGATATCCTCGCCCAATGTTTGCAGGTGCAGATTGTTGAAGGCGGTGGCAAACATATCGCGGATGGCCGCAATCCCCGCGGCAATCGGCAGATTTTTGGTAACATCCCTGGTCTGGTAGCGATAAAGAAAAGAGAGGCACTCCCCATCCTTCAGGGCAAGCCGCCGGACAAAGACCCGATCCAGCCCCGGTTCCGGGCCATGGTACTTGCCCAGCACGAGCTTGACAAAGGTGTGGCGGGTCAGGCAATCTTCCAGCAGGCTGAAAAACAGCCCGCATTGGTTCGGCATCTCTGGTGAATCTGTAACCTTTTTTCCTTTTTGCGAATCCGTCATGGTTGCTTTTGTATTCATATTTTCACTACAGCGCCAACTGTTTTTTCGCTTTTCCCGGCAATGCTCGATTTTTAGCAAGGAAACCCTTTCCCCCGGTCTTTATCATATCACTTTGCATCCCCCAAACGAATGTGGTCAAATAAGATAACTCTCCAGCAGCACCCCATCTTGCGGCGATCGGCCCGGCTCACGTACCAGAGGTACGCTTCGCCGTCCCGCTTTCCGCAATCTGGGGCACTGCTGAACAGTTAAAGTTTTGTGATTCTATCCAGTTCCGGCATTGAACTGGATAGTGTCTGTCTGGAAACGAGCAATTTTGTTCGAGTGCAAGACGCAAGGAAGACGAAAGACCGAACTTCACCCTGAGTTCCGCACAATATCGCAAGGAAAAAGCATGGGCAACCCATTGCAGGACCAGCTGCTCAAGGCCGGTCTGGCCAGCAAAAAACAGGTCAAAAAGGCTGAACACGAAAAACGAATCAGCCGCAAGCAAAACCACGGCGGCAACCCTGCCGCGGTCAGCAGCCAGGCCCGGGAGGAACAGGCGGCCAAGGAGCAGCGCAACCGGGAGCTCAACCGGGAACGCGCCGAGGAAACCCGGCTACGGGAGTTGAAGGCCCAGGTGAAACAGCTCATCGAAACCAACCGGTTGCCCCAGGATAGCCGGGGGGAACCCTACCACTTTGCCGAACAGAACAAGATCAAGAGGATCTTCGTCGCTGAGGAGATGGCCGACCAGCTCAGCCGCGGCCAGCTGGCCATCGTCAAACTTGGCCCCGGCTACGAGGTGGTGCCGGCCAAAGCGGCCCGCCAGATCGCGAGCCGCGACCGGGAGGCGGTGGTGGTTTTTCATGAAAAATCGTAAGGGGGCCGGCAACCGCAGGCTGGGCATAGGAAAGGTCCGGGGCGGGCGCCGTGTTGCCCGCCAACCCCCTTGCCCCGCCCCGGCAAGCCCTTAAACCCAGCCGGAAAAAGGTGGCGCATGCATACTCTCCTGAACCAGGTCATTGCCCAGGCTGGCAGCATTATCCTCGGCAAAGAGCACCCCATCCGCCTCGCCCTCTCCTGTCTGCTGGCGCGCGGCCATCTGCTCATCGAGGATCTGCCGGGGGTGGGCAAAACCACCCTGGCCCATGTCCTCGCCACCACCCTGGGGCTGCGCTTCAACCGCATCCAGTTCACCTCGGATCTGATGCCGGCGGACATCCTCGGCGTCGCGGTGTACGAGCGCGGAACGGGGGAGTTCCGCTTCCACCCCGGGCCGATCTTCGCCCATCTGGTCCTGGCCGACGAGATCAACCGCGCCACCCCCAAGACCCAGAGCGCCCTGCTGGAAGCGATGGAGGAGCAGCAGGTCACCAGCGAAGGGGCGACCCGCCCCCTGCCGGAACCGTTTTTCGTCATCGCCACCCAGAATCCGGCCAACCAAATCGGCACCTTTCCCCTGCCCGAGTCGCAGCTGGACCGCTTTCTGCTGCGCATCGAGCTGGGCTACCCCGAGGCCGAGGCCGAACGCGCCCTGCTGGCCGGCCGCGACCGGCGTGAACTGCTGGCGGAACTTAAACCGGTGCTGAGCCCGGCACAGCTGGTGCAGGCCCAGGGGCAGGCGCGCGCGGTCACGGTCAGCCCGGCCTTGCTCGACTATGTCCAGGCTCTGCTCGAATATTCCCGCCGCTCACCCCGTTTTCTCACCGGCCTTTCTCCGCGCGCCGGCCTGGCCCTGCTTGGCGCCGCCCGGGCCTGGGCGCTGCTGGCGGGCCGCGACTTCGTCCTGCCCGAAGATGTCCAGGCCGTATTGCCCCATGTCGTGGGGCACCGGTTGCAGCAGGCGCAGGGCGACAACCTGGGCGGCAGCGCGACGCTGGCGGGCTGGTTCGCCGAGGTTGCGGTACCCTGAAAGGCCAGCCTATGCCGCTCACCATGCACCAGCGCTTCAGCCTCGCCCGCTTTCTTCGCGGCCCCGGACCCGAAACCGGCCCGGTACTCCTGGACCGGCACCGCGTCTATATCCTGCCCACCCGGCAGGGGCTGCTTCTGGGGGCGGTGCTGATCGCCATCCTCCTCGGCGCCATCAATTACGACAACGCCCTGGCTTTTGCCTTGGTCTTCCTGCTCGCCGGGTTGAGCGTAGTGTCCATTCTCCATACCTGGCACAACCTGCTAGGGCTGCGGGTGGAGACCGGCCGCTGCCCGGAGGTGTTTGCCGGCGGGGAGGCCCGTTTTACCATCGGCCTGCGCAACGAAACGCGGCAAACGCGCCCGGCCATGGCCCTGATCCTGCCCGATGGCACGGAAACTGTGCTGGACCTCCCGCCGGGGCTGCACTGGACCACCCTCTCCCGCTCGGCCCCGCGCCGGGGCCGGACGGCCCTGGGCCGTTTCCAGCTGGCGACCCGTTTCCCTCTGGGGTTGTTCCGGGCCTGGTCGCCGCTGGAGCTGGCCATGGGCTGCCTGGTCTATCCGGCCCCCGCCCCGCCGACCCCCCTGCCCTCTGGCCGATTCGGCACCATCGGCAGCGGCGGGGCGCAGGGGTTGGGGCATGACGATTTCACCGCCCTACGCCCTTACCAGACCGGCGATTCGCTCCGCCAGGTATACTGGAAGGCGGTGGCGCGAGGCCAGGGCATGCACAGCAAGCAGTTTGCCGGGGAAGCGGCGCAGGAACTGTGGCTGGCTTGGGATCTGTTGCCCGGCCTGCCGACGGAGGATAGGCTGGCGCACCTCTGCCGCTGGGTTCTGGAGGCGGACGAAGCGGGCCTGGCTTACGGCCTGCGGCTGCCGGAACGAATCATCCCGCCCGGCTCCGGCCCGGCCCAGCGGAGCCAATGTCTGGAAGCCCTGGCCCTCCACGGAGAGCAGCCATGATCCCGCTCAGGCCCGGCCGGCTCTGGCTGCTCGGCTCCCTGACCGCGGTGCTGCTGCCCCCGCTGCTGCGCCTGCCGCCCTGGTTTACGGCTTACTGTTTTGCCCTGCTCGGTTGGCGCTCGGCCATAGACCTGCGCGGCTGGCCGTTGCCCCGGCGCCGGCTGCACCTGCCCCTTACCCTGGCCGGCATCGGCGCGGTACTCCTCGGCTACCGCACCCTGTTCGGGCCCGACGCCGGCCTCGCCCTGCTCAGCGTGATGCTCTGCCTCAAGCTCCTGGAGCTGCGCAGCCTGCGCGATGCCATGCTGATAATCTTTTTGGGCTGGTTTCTGGTGGCCGGGGTCTTTCTGGTGGTCGAGCCTTCGATCCTGCTCGGCGGCTATCTATTGCTGACCGTGCTGCTGCTCACCGCCGCACTCATTGCCCTGAACCACCCGGTCACCCAAACCGGCCCCCCCCGCTTCTACCTGCAGCTGGCCGCCACCCTGCTGCTCCAGGCGCTGCCCATCATGTTTTTTCTCTTTCTCCTTTTTCCCCGCCTGCCCGGCCCGCTCTGGCACGTGCCCCAGAACCCCAACCTCGGTCGCACCGGCATGGCGGACCACATGTCCCCGGGCAGCATCGCCCGACTGGCCGATTCCGAAGAGGTGGCCTTCCGGGTGCAGTTCGAGGGGAAGATCCCCCCGGCCTCCCAGCTTTACTGGCGGGGCCCGGTGCTGTGGACCACCGATGGCCACCGCTGGGACCGGCTCCGGGGCGCAGCAACTCCCTGGTTCAGCCAGCCGGCCAGCCACGAAGCCCTGGGCCAGGAAGTTCGCTATGCCCTGACCCTGGAACCGAACAGCGAGCGCTGGCTGTTCGCTCTGGAACTGCCCGCCACGGTGCCGCACGGCTTTGACCTCACCGCTGATTTTCAGCTGCTGCAGCGGCGCAAGTTGAATGCCCGCCAGCGTTTCGAACTCGCCGCCCATACCCGCTACCGCACCCCCCCTCTGAGCGAGGAAGAGCGGCGCCTCAGCCTGCAACTGCCGGAAGGCCGCAACCCGCGCAGCCACGCCCTGGCCCGCCAGTGGTCCACTCTGGCCCCGGCGCAGATCGTGCAGACCGCTTTGGCCCTTTTCCGCGAGCAACCCTACTGGTACACGCGCCAACCGCCGCTGCTGGGCAGCGAGGCCATGGACGAATTTTTGTTCGACAGCCGCCGCGGCTTCTGCGAGCACTATGCCGCCGCCTTTGTCACCCTGATGCGCGGCGCCGGGGTGCCGGCCCGGGTGGTTACCGGCTATCAGGGCGGCGAACACAATCCGCTGGCCGACTACCTCATCGTCCGCCAGTCGCACGCCCATGCCTGGGCCGAGGTGTGGCTGGCGCAAGAAGGCTGGCAACGAGTCGATCCCACCGCAGTCCTCCCCCCCACGCGGGTGGAAGCGGAGTCCGACCAGCAGCGCTTCCGCTCCACCAACCCGCTTTTGCTCGACCGCGGGCAAAGCTGGCTGACCCGCAACTTGGCCCGCCTGCGTTACGGCTGGGATGCCCTCGACAACGGCTGGAACCTGTGGGTTCTGGGATACAACAACCTGCGGCAGGAGGAATTGCTGGGCCGCCTGGGGTTGTTGCGCTTCGGCTGGCAGGGCGTGGTGGCGGTGATGCTCGCCACCACCGCCACCACGCTGGGCGTAGTCCTGCTGCGCTTGCTGCTGCAAGGCCGCAGCCAAAGCGAACCGGTACTGCGGCTCTATGCCCGTTACTGCCGCAAGCTTGCGCGTATCGGCCTCTCCCGCGCCCCGCACGAAGGACCGGCCGCCTTTGCCCGGCGCGCCGCCCAGGCGCGGCCCGACCTCGCCCTGAAGATCGCCGAAATCAGCGAGCTCTATATCGGGCTGCGCTACGGCCACGCCGACAACGAGAGTACCCTGCCCCGCCTGCGGGCGGCGGTGCAGCGGTTCCAGCCGCCCACCAACGCCCGCTGAGCCGGGAAATCCTCCGGGCCGTTTTCAGGCCGTCCAGGTTTTTCCCCTGGTTTGGCGGATATTTTTCGGGAGTTTTAAGCCGGTTGCCGGTAAGTAACCAAGAAAGCCTTTAACCCGACAAGAAAAAAAGGACCATCCATGCCCCAGCCGCCCCAAGCCCCCAGGCCCGCCAAGAAACGGCAACCGCGGGGGTTGCCCATCCTCCATGAGGACCAGGATATTCTCGTGGTCGCCAAACCGGCCGGGCTGCTGACCATCGGCACCGACCGGGAAAAGGAGAGAACCGCCCATTACCTGCTCAACGATTATGTGCGCAAGGGCGATCCGAAATCGCGTCACCGGGTGTACGTAGTCCACCGCCTGGACAAGGACACCTCCGGCCTCCTGCTGTTTGCCAAAAGCGAACAGGCCAAGCAATTCCTGCAGGAGCATTGGCAGGAGACGAACAAGCATTATCTGGCCGTGGTCCATGGCCGCCTGACCCCCAGGGAGGGAACGATCACCTCCTACCTGGCCGAGAACGCGGCGCAAAAGGTCTACTCGACCCCGGACCCGGCCAAGGGCAAGCTCTCCCAAACGGAATACAAGGTGCTGCAGGAGGGCAAAGGCTTAAGCCTGGTGGATATCCATCTCCTCACCGGCCGCAAGCACCAGATCCGGGTCCATTTCGCGGAAAAGGGGAATCCCGTGGCCGGGGACAGGAAATACGGCAACAAGGCGCCGGTGGGCAAACGGCTCGCCCTCCATGCCCATTCACTCTCCTTCATCCACCCCCGCAGCGGCAAGGAAATGAGCTTTGAACTTGGGATGCCGGAGGATTTTGCCCGGCTACTCGGGAAACAGCCACCGCGGGAAGAGGCAATCCAGCGAACGACCGACAAGGCATCTTGGAAATCTGGATAAGAGGGGAACCGGGCGCAAATGCTCCGATTGTGTGAAATGGTGGGCGATACTGGGATCGAACCAGTGACCCCTGCCGTGTGAAGGCAGTGCTCTCCCGCTGAGCTAATCGCCCTGAATGATGTAGCAGAATAATCGGACATTCCGCCGCCGTCAATAACCGAACTTTGCGGCGGCAAAAGAAAACTGGGACAGGCCAGAATTGCGCTAGTTTAAGCGTTTTTTGCAACAGCGGGGAGTAAACTTGGGACTGTCCCCGGCCTTATCGGGGGCTGTCCCGGAAGTTTACTGGTTTGATACAACCATGGTGGCCAGCACCGCAAAAGTATGAGTTTTAGGCTTTTTGCCACTGCTATGGCTTCAATTCGCAAAAGCCTGGGACAGCCCCCGATGGGGCCGGGGACAGTCCCGGTTTTGCTGGCTCCGTCCTTAAATCAGAGCCATTCGGGAATGGCTCTGATTTTCTTCGACAGTATACCCAAGGAAACAAACGTCATGGGCGAAACACGATTCATCGTGGCGGGAAGCTTGATCGACGGCAGCGGCGGCGAAATACGCCGGAATGTTTTTCTGGCCGTGCAAGACACCATTATTACCGCCATCGGCTCCGCCGCCGACCTTCCCCGCCATGGTGGGGAAGCAATCGCTGACTTCTCGCACTGTGTCATTTTGCCGCCGCTGGTTGATTGCAGCGTCTCCCTGTCGCGCTCGCCCTCGGTGGACAGGGAGGTGCGGTCAGCCGCCGAGGAGGCCGGTCCGGCGGAAAAGGCTGCCATGCTGGCGCGGCATCTCCGCTACTGCCATGCCCACGGAGTGCTGGGCGTGGCTGACGGCGACGATCCCAGCGGCCTGGTGGCACGGTATCGAGCGGGGACGGCCCATGGAAGTATCATTGACCTCCGCACCTCCGGCCCTCTCTGCCGGGGCAGTCGGGATTGCGGAGCCGGCAACCCACCAGAGGGCGATTTCCTCAAGATCGGCTATTCCCCCGATATCGAAAACACGGAGACCCCATCTCCCCGGATGAGCCAGGAAGAGCTGGGGTGCCTTCTCCGGCACCGAGGCGAAAAAAAGGCGGTGGTGGTGGCCAATGGCCCGCAGCCGGTCGCCGAGGCGCTTGCGGCGGGGTGCGATGCCATTGAACAGGGATACGACATGGGCGAGGCCAATCTCCGGAAGATGGCGGAGCAGGGGGTGCTGTGGATTCCCAGCGTCCTGCGGGCCAAGAATGGCTTGGACAGCGCGAGCTCCGGCGGCGAGGTGGCCTGCCGTTTCTCCACCCGCTATGTGGCGCCGGGCAAGCCGGTGCCGGGGGCGGAGGCTTTTTGGCAGAAAACGCTTACCGGACAACTTGCGCAGCTTCGTCTGGCCGGAAAACTGGGGGTGAAAACGGCGGTGGGAACCGGGGCCGGCAGTGTCGGCATCCTCCACGGCGAGTCCATGGCCGAGGAGATGAAATTGTTCCTCAAGGGTGGCTATTCATTGGCGGAGGCCATCCGCTGCGCCACGGAAAACGGGGCCGGATTCTTCGGCATGAAGGACCTGGGAAGGCTCACGGTGGGACGAAAAGCAACCTTCCTCATTGCCAGGGGCACGGTGCAGCAGCTGCCAAGAAAGCTCTCCTACCTGGAAGGCATCTATGTTGACGGGGTACCCAGCAGTGCCTATCGCAAAAATCCTGTCAAAACGGCGTAAGAGAAGAGCTTTGCCCCGCCTGCAAAAGAAACCGGGGGATGCCCCGATTTCCCCTGATTTTACCGGCGAACCTCCCGGTGATATAATTAAACATTCGGCACGACCATAAACAGAAGGAGGAAGATCATGGGGCTCAAGGGCAAGAAGGTAATCCTGCTGGTGGAAGAAACCTATAACGACCGGGAATTCTGGTACCCTTACTACCGCCTCAAGGAGGCCGGCGCCCAGGTGACGGTGGTCGGCCCAGAGCGCAGGAGCTACAGCGGCGCCGCCGGCATCAAGGCCACCGCCGATGTCGGCGTCAAGGAGGTGCGGGCCGATGATTTCGACGGTCTGGTCATCCCCGGCGGCTACGCCCCGGACCACATGCGCCGCCACCCGGCCATGGTCAAACTGGTCAAGGATATGGCGGAAGCCGGCAAGATTGTCGCCGCCATCTGCCATGCCGGATGGATGCTAGCCTCGGCCGAGGTGCTTAACGGTAAAAACGTCACCGGCTTCTTTGCCATCAAAGATGATCTGGTGCACGCCGGCGCCAGATACCTGGATCAGGAAGTGGTGGTGGACGGCAACCTTATCACCAGCCGCACGCCTGACGACCTGCCCGCCTTCTTGCGGGCCATCATCAAAGGGCTGGCCGACTGAGCAGCCATCTCCCCTCTACCGAACTCTACCCCCCTTAGAAGTTTTCAAATTCTTCGTCGTCAAAGGGAATCACCTCTTTCGCCGGGCTCTTTTTTTGCTGCGAGATGGCGCGGGGCTGTTCCCTTTTTTCCTGAAGTTGTGGCGGTCGTTTTGTCGCTCCTTTCTCTGACAGCGGAGTGCTGCCGGATCCACCGGTGATCATGGCCTGCAACTCGCGAACATGGCCAAGCAGGGTGTTGCTTTCAGCAAAAAGCTCCTCCGAGGCGGAGGCGGATTCTTCGGCGGTGGCGGCATTGCTCTGTACCACGGTGTCCATTTCCTGCAGGGCGGTGTTGACCTGGCCCACACCTTCGGTCTGCTCTCTTGCCGCAGTGGAGATCTCGGTGATCAGCACCGAAACCTTGCTGGTGCCCGCGGAGACCTTGTTGAATTCATCGTTGGTTTTGTCAACGAGTACCGAACCCTCCTGCACCTTGCTCACCGTTTGTTCGATCAGGACAGAGGTTTCCCTGGCCGCCTCCGCGGCCCGCATGGCCAGGCTGCGCACCTCGTTGGCCACCACGGCAAAACCCGCTCCGGCTTCCCCGGCGCGGGCGGCTTCCACTGCGGCATTCAGGGCGAGCAGATTGGTCTGGAAGGAGATTTCATCAATGGTCTTGATGATTTTTGAAGTTTTCTCGCTGGCCGCGGAGATCTCGCCCATGGCGGTGATGAGCTGGTGCATGGAGTCGGCGGCCTGGCTGGCGACATTGTTTACCTCCGCCATGACCGTATTGGCCTGTTGAGCATTGTCCGAGCTGTGCCGGGTCATGGAGGCGATTTCCTCCATGGAGGCGGAGGTTTCCTCAAGGGCGGCCGCCTGTTCGGTGGCTCCTTCGGCCAAAAGCTGGGCTGCACCGGCAACCTCACCGGCCGCGGCGGAGATATGGTTGGCGCCTGCGGTCAGGCCGTTGATCGTCTTTTTGAGGGGGACGGTTATGCCGCGGGTGATGACCACGGCCAGGGTACAGCCGCCGATGAAGATGCCGACGGCGATGAAGATGATAAGGATCTGGAGCGCATTGCCTTCGTTGAAGGCATTGTTGGCGACCTTCTCTCCCTCCGTGGTATTGATTTTATCAAATTCGGCGATGGCATCCCGGATCTTGCCGGTCACCGCCTCCTGAGCGTCCGCCTTTTCCCCGACCAGGGCAGAGTTGTCCGCCTGGGCTGCGTCCATCATCTCCCGGGCTGTCGGGGCCAGCTTGTCGTGCAATTGGACGATGGTGTCGATTCTGCCAAGCCAGCCTGCCTGAACCAGTTCGCCATCGGCCTGGATAGTTGCCCGGGCGCGGGTAAAGATTTCATCCACTGCTTTGTCCAGGCTGTCAAACCGCTCCCGGTAGACGGGGTCCTTATGGATGACGAAACTTTCCGCCGCGAGTTCCTGGCGGCTGACCAGCAGGGCCAGTTCTCCGCCGATATAGGCCAGGGGCAGGTGGATTTTTTTCAGATCCTCGACGGAAGTTACCATCGTTGAGGACTTGAAAACGGCTACACTGGTGCCAATGGAGGAAAGAACAATCAGGAAACCAAAGCCTGCCGCTAATTTTTTTGCCAGAGAGATCTTTGTGAAATTCATAGTGCACTCCCAAAGTGGGTTGTCAAGGCATCTGTGGCCTGCCTGTTAAGGAAAAGACAGAGACAGTGTCGGCTCACAAAATATTATTCAACCTTTTTCTTATATAGTAATTGTAACTATTTTGCACCATCCTTTTGCCAAAAATGGAATGCCCTGCTGAAAAGTAAAAACCTCTATGGGGTTGGGTAAATTATCTGCGCCCATTCAAGCAGTAAGGGTACGGTGGATTAGAGGTCGTTTTCGCCGGAATACACAGAATAGCAGTAAGTCAAGCCTGAACCCAACGCCACTCCCAGGAATCGCCCCTGCAACCGATGACGCTGTTGCTGAGCCTGACCGGGTGGAAGTTGTAAAGAGGTTAATCGGGAATTAGAGGTTGACAATAATTAGGTACCCCCCCGGAACTAGCCCAGTTACGGAGATGCCCATGGCGGGAAGAAATACGTACGTGGCGGCAAAGCTTAAGTGTCGAAGCTGGCCGGAGGCTGACAGAATGAGCCTGATTTATAGGAATTATGGTGGGATTTGAGGATTGACAATCGGCACGGCCGTAGTACAAGACAATAGTCCGATGGTTTCATGCCTGATTTCAGAGGCGTACTCTTGCCCTCTCTTGGTTCGGCCAAAACAGACAAGGAGCAATCTTTGGCAGCTCATCCTTATGCATATTGACAAAAGCATCGATTCATATACCCGTCTTGCCGCAATCACGTTACTGGTGGTGGTCCTGGGGATTGGTGGGCTATCGCTCTTCATGGCCAAAGCCATGCTGGACAAAATCCATCTGATTAAGGACGAGAGCCGCAACATCAGCCTGGTCAATCAGATTCAGGACAATACCAGCAAATTGATTTTCGCCCTTCAGATGTTCATCCTGCAGCCCAAGGAAGAATACTCCCAGCGGGTGATAGACTTTTACGAAAAAATTAATCCGAAAATTCACACCTATATCAATTACGAAGAAACTTCATCCTACCCCGAGTCCAGGGAGGAAATCCGACTGCTAAAACAAATCGACAAGCAGCTGCATGAAATTATGAAAATTCATGAAATGGTCATTTCCGGAGAATTCACCGCACACCAGTTGGCTGATCTGGACAAATATGTCAACAGGATAGAAGGGTTCACCGGAGAGATCAACCGGCTGCACTTTGAGATCATTGCCCGCAAGATCAAAAAATCAGATTTACGGCTGCGGATCATTGCCAGCCTCTACGGTTCTTTTGCGTTTTTCGGACTGATTGTGTTTTTTCTGCTCTACAAGCTCTATTCGCGCAACGTGGTCAGCCCGCTCAAAAATCTGACCGTGGCCACCCGGCAACTGGCCGCCGGCGACCTCAATACCCGGATGCCGGTGGATTCCCGCACCGAAATCGGCCTTCTTTACCGCTCCTTCAACCGAATGGCGGCTCAAATCAAGGAAAAGGAGACCCGGCTTCAGGATTTCAACCGGGAGCTGGAAACAAAGGTGCAGGAAAGAACCGCTGAGTTGGAAAGCGCCCAACACGAACTCCTGCGGCTGGAACGCCTGGCCACGTTAGGGCAGGTCGCCACCAGCGTCAATCATGAGATCAAAACCCCGCTCAACGCATTGTCTCTTAATCTGCAGTTGCTCAAGCGGGAAAAAGCCAAACTCGAAACCGCAACCCAGGCGGGGCAGGCCCTCGATCCCATGAACGAACTGATCGGTTTGCTGGACGGCGAGATCAACCGGATCAGCGAAATCCTTGACGAGTTCGTCAACTACGCCCGTTTCGCCAAACCAAAATTGGAGAGTACGGAGATCAATCAGGTGGTTGCAGGAGTGGTGGAACTTCTGGGACAACGGGCGGAAAAATCGGGAATCAGGATCATCACCGATCTGGCCCCGGAACTGCCGCCGATCATGCTCGATGAAAACAAGCTGATTCAGGCTCTGATCAATCTGGGGATGAACGGTATTGCCGCCACCCCCGACGGAGGCGAGTTGAGATTTACCACTCTCCGCCAAGGGCATTTCCTCGTTCTTGCGGTGGCCGACACTGGCAGCGGCATTGACCCTGCCGACCTGCCCCGGATTTTTGACCCTTTTTTCAGCCGCAAACCCCTGGGAATGGGCTTTGGCCTGGCCATCGTCCAGAAAATAGTCGAGGATCACGGCGGCCGGATCAGCTGTCGCAGCAAGGCGCGGGAAGGCACCGTTTTTGAGATTCGCTTGCCGATCCCTTGATTGTCCTCACTCTTGACCCAGCGGCAAAACCCGCGACATGGAGCCCATGAAAAAGCACGTACTGATCGTTGATGACGACAAGCTGAGCCGGGAAACCCTGGCCCGTTCACTGGCTGAACAGTACCATTGCCAAACGGCGGCCGACGGCCTGGAGGCCTTACGAATCGTTACAGGAGGTGAGATCGATATCATCCTCGCCGACTTGATGATGCCGGGGATGGACGGCCTCAGGCTGTTGGAGGAAACCGGCAAAGTGGCGGAGCCGCCACTGGTGGTGATGATTACCGGGCATGGGACGGTGGAATCGGCAGTGGCGGCGATGAAGATGGGGGCATACGATTACGTAACCAAGCCGGTGAATCTGGATCGGCTGCTGCTGCTGCTGGAAAAAGCCCTGGAAACCCGGCGTCTGCGGCAGGAAAATGCTCTGTTGCGTAATAAGCTCCAGGAGCGCTACTCCCCCACCCGGATGATCGGTGATTCTCCGGTTATGCAAAAGATTGTCAGTCAACTGGAACGGATCTCCGATACCTCTACCAGCGTGCTGATTGAGGGGGAGTCAGGCACCGGCAAGGAGCTGATCGCCAACTACATTCATTTTAACAGCTCGCGGGCGACCGGGCCTTTTATCAAGATTAACTGTGCCGCCTTTGTGGGCAACCTCCTGGAATCGGAACTTTTCGGTCATGAACGGGGGGCTTTCACCGGAGCGGTGACCGCCAAGATGGGGCGGTTTGAATTGGCTGACGGCGGGACCCTCTTTCTTGATGAAATAGGGGATCTGCCCGCCACCGCCCAAGCCGGTCTGCTCCGTTTTCTACAGGAAAAAACCTTTGAGCGGGTGGGTGGCACCAAAACCCTTAAGGTTGACATTCGCCTGCTTTCCGCCACCAATCAGAACCTTGAGGAAATGGTGACCAAGGGAGGGTTCCGCGAGGATCTTTTCTACCGGCTCTGCGTGGTCAGGATCAAGACCCCGGCTCTGCGCCAGCGGCAGGAGGATATTCCGCTTTTAGTGGATCATTTCCTCAACCATTACAGCGAGATTCACAATCGACCCATCACCGGCCTGAATCGAACCGCACGGGATTTTCTCGAGCACCATCCCTGGCCGGGCAATGTTCGAGAGTTGATGAGCTGTCTTGAGTGTATGGTGGTTTCCGCGGTGCGCCCTCAACTGACTCTTGAGGACATCCCAGAGCACCTCCGTCGTTTGTCGGCCCCTGCTCAGGATTGCGAGTCCGAAACGTCCGACGGTATTTTGGCCCGCAGCGAAAAACAGTTAATCGCCGCCGCCCTTCAGCGAACCGGGATGAATAAGGTGGCTGCCGCCAAGACGCTGGGCATCGGCCTGCGTACTCTCTATCGTAAAATCGATAAGTGGGGTTTGTAGCCCCAAAAAGAACGGCCTGTTCATCATCGCGAAGGGAGGAAAGCGTTGACGAACAGGCCATTGTCTAGAATATGCGGGGTGGTTTTAATCCCGTGAGCCGCCAGACATCACCATCTTTCGCAAATAGCATACCAAAGTACTTAAATAATTATAACAGATTGAAATGAGGCGCTTATCTTCTTGAGTAGCAGCTATGTTTTTTTCGAACAGATAAAATTATTGCCAAAATGACAAAATCAGGACAGAAAGCCAAAAAAAATCCCCGATGAAAATCGGGGATTTTTTTTAAAGTTTGCCCGCCCCTCGCCTTGGGAGCAGGGGGCGGGGTGGAGTTAAGTTACAAGTTAACGCTGGGCACCGTAATGCGCCTCTTCAACCGGAGCCAGGGCGCCGGGGGCATGGCACAGACCGCAGGCGGCGAAGCTGCCGGAGGCAGTGGTATTGGCCTGAATGTGGGCCGTGGCCACTGAGCCGTCATGGCAAGTGCCACAGGCAGGCCCGGCTTTTTTCCAGTTGGCGGACTCGGTCATCGCCGTATTGCTTTCATCATGGCACAACTTGCAATCAGCCGGACTAGCAGATGAAGTCCGGGCCGCCGGAACCACGGTGTTGATGGCCGGGTTGAACGCCGGCAGGCCAGCCGGATACTGGGCCTTGCTGTAGTCATGCGCGCCGTTGACCACATAACTGCCGCCTTCCTGAACGCTCGGCAGGAAACGGCCCATATGGATTTTGTGAACAATGGTACCGATTTCGACCGACTGCGAGCCCGCCAATGCAGCACTAGCGCTGGTCAGAACCGGGGCGCTGCTGCTGCTGTACGGATCAAAGGTGTTTTTGGTATGGCAGCCACTACACCGTTCGAGGGAGAACCCGGAATGGATCTGGGAGGTGCCGTGACACTTGGCACAAGCGGTCTCCCAACTGACGATGTTGCGGGTTTGGGCGGTACCGCCGTTCGGCACAAAGTCAATGAACGCCTCTTTTTTATTGTTGGTAATACTGATAGCAATACGATGGGTTCGGTTCGGTTCGTAGGGTACCGAATAGAGCATGGAAGGCAGGTTAACGCTATTGTAGGCTTCGTTAGCCGGATACGAAGCAGCCATTCTGGTGCCGACCTTGCTGATGGTTCTGATGTCCCCGGGAATACTGCCATTCTTCAGGCCGAATTTGTAGGTATAGTTGCCGCCCCCAAGATTGCTGAAGGTGCCATCCGTTTGTGCTTCAGGCTGCGCTTGCATCACCGGGTGGTTGGCGGTTTTGGTCCGCATCTTCATCAGGTAACTTTCCCAATAGCTGGGGGTGCCGGTGGTAGCGGGAACCAGTTTGGCCAGGGAGAAGCTGGCCGCCGTGAGGTTGGTCTTGGCCGCGCCGTTTTCCTTGACACTGAAAGCAACGGTGACGCTACCGTCGGCATCAGCTACTATAACGCTGGAAATCGTGGTCTCAATCGTGCGCTGGCTGGCGTCGCGATTGGCGGCCGGGGTGTGTTTGCTTTCCAAATAGGCTGCGTTGTGGCAAAGGTTGCACATGCTGTTATTGGTGTAGTTATGTGTCTGACCCGCGCCACCCTTGATCCCGGTATAGGCCGAACCATTGAATTTTATCGTGGTATGGCAGGAATCACAGGCGGTCATGGTCGGCTTGTTCTTCCAGTTGTCGGCCTGGGCCACGGTGTTATGACACTTGTCGCAATTGAGCATGTTATCGAACATCGGGTAGACGAGCTTGGCCACTGGTACTTTGCCGGCATTGACCCCGGTACCCACGATCCCCCAGCCATCGCCATGTCCGTCCCAATGCAGGTTGCCTAAGGTCGCAGCCTTACCGCTGTGAATCTGGTGAACCATGGTGACCAGGTCCGCTTCGTGGTTGGCTATGTCTGCGTTGTAGTTGGGGCTGTGGCAGACCACGCAGGCTTGGGTGTTGTTGCGGCCAAAGGAGTGAATGGTCACCCCGTAGCCGTGACACTCTTTACAGGATGCGTCGTTAACCACTTCTTTGCCAGAAGCGATTTGGGCCGCCAGATTGGTGGTGGCAAAAGTATAGACGGCATTGGCTCTTTGGTAGGCCGCTCCGTTGTTGAACTGAATCAGCGCCCGCTGGGTGGTGGTATTGGCCGGGGCGTCAGCCACTTTTTTGTTGGTGGTCAAGGTATAGTTGCCAGGGGTGGCGTTTTCAACCAGGGCATCGGTAACGGCGCCCCAATAGGTCCACTCGTCAGAAGCGCCAGAGGTTCCCGGCAGAAGACCGGCGAAAGCGATGGAGGTGACCGAATCGGTCATGCCGGTGACCGCGGTGGTACCGCTGGCAGCTTTAAAGGTAGCGGTGATGAACCCATCGGCATTGGCGCCAAAAACCAGATTGCTGATTGTTAATGGCTTGGCAGCGAGCGGGGCAAGTCCCGCGCCATCTCTGCCATCAGCGCCTGCCGCGCCAGTCGCGCCAGTCGCGCCTGCCGCGCCTGCTGGACCAGCTGGGCCATCGGCACCATCGGCGCCATCGGCACCAGCCGCGCCAGCCGCACCATCTGCACCGGCCGCGCCAGTCGCCCCAGTCGCACCAGCCGCGCCATCTCTGCCATCATCACCGGCGCAGCCGTACAGGCCGGTCCCCAGTGCTAACATAACAATCAAGAGCAATAATTTCAGTTTGTTCATCTTGTCTCCCTTCTGATTTGAGTTGGTGATGAGGTTTCGCCTTCCTCGGTTCCGGTAAAAAAGTAGCGTCAACGCAGGATCCTGTCTCAGGTGCCTGGAGGTGGCGCAAACTCATACGGAAATATGCAAAACCCAAGCCATTCTTCGTTTTACGTAAAATCAGCCAGATATTCCGAGCCTTCCTGGGGTGGCTTGCCAATTTGGCACAAGTTTGCCAGTTTGGCATGGCAACGATTAGATTGAATACCGAATGAATTACGAGGACATATCCGAATGGCGCTAGTTTAAGCGTTTTTTGCAACCGCAGGGAGTAAACTCGGGACTGTCCCCGGCCTTATCGGGGGCTGTCCCGGAAGTTTACGGGTTTGATGCAACAACCATGGTAGTCAGCGCCGCAACATCCTGAGTTTTAGGCTTTTTGCAACTGCTGTGGGTTCAATTCGCAAAAGCCTGGTAAAGCCCCCGATGGGGCCGGGGACAGTCCCGGTTTTGCTGGCCTCTGCCCTTAAACTAGCGTCATTCATGACATATCCCTAAATTATTGTTTTTCTTTAGAACGATAAGGAAAATTCGGGGCGCTTCCCGTATTTCTCATGTCATTTCCAGCGGGGGCGCCATTCTCGGGCAGGCTAAAACCGCTGAGCCTCGGTTTACCGGTTTTAGCCTGTTCTCTCAGTGCCCTATTGATTCTCCGCAACCAGATCATCCTGCATCAACGCCCATTGTTTTTCATACTCCATGATATGGGCGACTGTATCGACGAACTCGCTTGAATATCCGAAGCGCTTGAGGATGTGGAAGCCGACCTCGATTCCCGAGGTGATCCCGCCGCCGGTGATAATCCGCCCGGTATCGACCACGCGGTGCCGATCAATCACGCACTTGGGAGCCAGTTGCGCCAAGCGGTCGATGGGCACCAGCACTTCGCTTGGGTCCCCGTTTTTGCGATTGGTGGCCTTGATGCCGTCCAGCAAGCCAGCCACCCCATACACCCAGGAACCGGTGCAAACGCTGACCAGCAGGGTCTTAGCCGGTAACGATTTTACAAAGTTCAGTAAACGCTGGTTGTGGATTTCCCCTCTGGTCCCCAACCCGCCGGGGATCAGGAAGGCGTCCATGCCGGGTTGATCGTTTAAGCCGTACTTGGGCAGGACCCGCAGGCCGCCGGTTGCCACCACCGTTGTCATGGTGTCGCCGATCAGAAAGGTTTCGAGTTCGGGGTCCATTCTCCTGGCCACCGCAATCACTCCGGTAGGCCCGGCCCAGTCAATGACCTCCGCATTGTCGAAGATGTAGATTCCCAGTCTTTTGCCCATCGCTTTCCTCCATGCTCAATGGTTGTTGTTTGCGCACGGGCAGGTCTGTCCATGCGCTGATCAGAATTGCCCGTACAGACAAGTCTGTCTGTACGGGCGTAAAAAAAATCAGCGGCTCAGGAGCTTCGCTACTGCCTCTTGCCCGGCATCGATGGGCCAGTAGGCATGGTAATTCTGGCTGGCAACAATGGCCCCTTCCACCAAAACATAGACCATGCCGGCCAGCTTGTCGGGATCGAGGCCGGTCCCGTCCTGCTCCGCAATATCGTCAATGATTGCCTTGAGATACTGTTGCAGGCCATTCTTGTGTTTGATGACCTCGGCGCGAATCCTGGAATCGCAGACCGGCACCTCAGTGGCAATGTTCAAAAAGGCGCAGCCCCGATAGTCGCTCTCCTCCATCCATTGCCGGAGGAACGAGAAAACCCCGAGAAGCCGTGCGCGGCCTGCGGGATGACTTTCGACGCTCATCCGAAGCCACTTCATCCAGCGGAGATGCCGGGCTTGCAGGTAGGCGATACATAGCTCTTCCTTGGAGGGGAACTGGGCGTAAAAGGTCGCCTTGGCCACCTGTGATTCGGCGATGATCTGATTGATCCCGGTGGCCAGATAGCCCTGCCTGTAAAAAAGGTTCAGGGCGGTTTCGATAATCCGCTCGCGGGCGGGGCTGGAATCTTTGCTTGTCATACCCAACAGGGATAATCTAGACAGACTTGTCTGTCAACATCTTTAATGAATTTTTTAAATATCAGAGGTCAGGCCATTGCCAATTATTCCTGCACTTATTTGCGCATTAAATATGGGAATAATTTAGTGCATGCTTACCTGACATCTTACGCATGGAGGCCCCCAGCATGGCAACAAGCAATCAGGCGTCGGGCGGCGCGCCGCGCCAGGAAGTCGTTCCTTTCCTGCCTTTGGCGCTTGCGCCGAAGCCGGCAAAGATCCTCAATCCCTGCTTTGAGATAGCAGGCGAATCCCTGATGATGGCCACACAATTCATGGCGGCCGTTCCCGTAAACATTCTGCGCACCCCGATTGCGAATCTTCAGGCGAAACAGGCCGTGGTTGTCGCGCCAGTCGACTTTCTGAGGCAAGGTTTCTAAATTCAGGGGAGCTCCAGCTCTGAATGAGCCCTGTTCAAGCACCTGGTTGCAGCAAATTCCGAACAGTATCGGGGGCAGATCCTGAAAAATCAGTTTTTACCCTCCTGAAAGCATGGCCGGAGTCGAGTCAAAAAAATGCTCTCCGCCGGAGAAATTTGCTATTATTTTAATAACTGCTCCTTTTTTTCTCTCCTTCACTTCCCCAGGAGGACCGCCCATGAAACCGCCTTTCCCGAACCTCACCCCCTTTCTCTCCGCCCGCTGGTGGCTGCTGCACACCGTGGCCATCGCCACCGTCTACACCCTCGGCCATCTCATCTGCGGAGGTTGACGCCATGCTAAAACACTTCCTGCGCTACCAGCCGGGCTGGTGGATTCTCCACCTGATCGCCGTCGGCCTGACCTTCTGGCTCGGCGCCTTTACGAGGTTCACGCCATGACTGACCGGACCATGCGCCATCTGCTCCTTACCGCCCTGGTCCTGATGGCGACTGGGGCCCTCTATCTCCATCTCCGGGTCCACCCCTTCCTGGTGCCCGACAAGGCCAACCCCGGACAAACCATATTCATAGGCTCCTTTGTTGCGGCCAGCCTCTTTTCCCTGCTGGACCTCATCGTGGTGAGCCTGCTTTTCACCTGCCGCCGAACCGCGGTGTATGGCTTCGTTCTCAACGGAATGCTGGTCATCTTCGGCACCGTGCTGATGACCCACTTCTCCCTGGCCAAGCTCTCCGTGGAGCCTTCCTTGCCCCTGTACCTGCTGCTCTTCAAATCGACCCTGCCGGATATCGCCCTGGCCTGGGCGGATTTCCTGGTAGGGGCGGCGCTCTATCACCTCTGGCTGCGGGAACCGGCGGCGCCTCGGAACGCCGGCTAGTCTCCCACCTGCCAAGACTGAAAATTTTCCATCTATTCGCGCCGGTTAAACGACGCTTGGCTGTCAGCATCCCACCCACCCTGCTGCGGCGGTCGTTCTCAAGTAACCGTTTGGGCCCAGGGGCTAGTAGAAAGTATCAAACGAGTTGGCTCAAGTCCTGCACTTGGCGCCTTCGATCTTCGGGAAGCCTTTGAGATTGAAGCTCTGGCCGCAGCCGCAGGTGGTTTTCGTGTTGGAATTGGTGAACTGCAAGCCGCCGTTAATCAACTCGTCGGAGTAGTCGATGACCAGCCCGTCGAGAAATTTCCCGCTCGCATCATCCGTCACGATCCGGGTCGCTCCGGCCGTATGAACCACGAGCTCGCCATTCTTCATCTCACTGGCGATTTCCGCGCCGTAAGTCAGCCCGGCACAGCCTCCTTCCTTGACAAAAACCCGCAGAAACTGGCCAGCCGCCAGTTTGCTGTTCAGCATCGCCTCTGCTTTTTCCTTAATGGTGATATTCATGAAATCCTCCCAGTTTAATTTGGCTGAAATCGCAACCAGCCGCGATTAGAAAGCTTATTCTTTGCCTAACGGCCCCATGGCCAATTCCTTTTTTTCGAGAGCAGCAATTTTCAATCATCATTAGTATAAATAACTATCCAGCTCAAGGCCGAAAATGACTCGAACCACCAAATCGTAACTGTTCAACATTGCCCCAGATTGCGGTAAGCAGGACAACGAAGCGATCAAAAACGAAGCGAGGGGCGCAAGAACATGTTTTACTGAATCAGGCACAGACTTATTTGCCATAATTAAGTAAGATCTCCCTGAAATCCGGCGGCAAGCTAACAGGGTTTGGCCGTTGTTTCTCTCCTGGCTCCCCCGGCCAATCCATCTGCAACCTGACTCATCCTGCGCAGATGAGCTCTGGCCCCAGACAAGGATGAGTACATGACGACTTCCATTCTCCAATGCCCCGTTTGCCGAGAACCGCTACTGGCGACCGCGACCGGCTACCAATGCGCTGCCAGGCATAGCTTCGATGCCGCCCGCCAGGGCTATGTCAACCTAGTGCTGGCTCACAAAAAGCATTCCAAAGAGCCGGGGGACGACCCGGACATGATCCAAAGCCGGAGGCGGTTCCTGGACCTGGGGCACTACAACCAGGTGTCCGAAGGAATCAACGCGGCCATCCGCACCGCCCTCTCGGGATCACCAGACGCCAAGAGCTGCAGCATCCTTGATGCGGGCTGCGGCGAGGGCTTTTATCTCCAGCGCCTCAAAAAGGCCCTGGGCCACGGCAACACGGCGCATCTGCCGATTGCTTACCACGGCGTGGATGTCTCCAAATTCGCCGTCCGCCAGGCCACCCAGCGCGACCGGAGCATGGCCTGGTTCGTGGCCAGCATCAACGACCTGCCCTTTCTGGATTCCTCCCTGGATCTCGTACTCAGCGTCTTTTCTCCGGCCAACATCCCGGAGTTCTCCAGAATCCTCAAACAAAACGGCAGCCTCGTCTTTGTCAGCCCCGGCCCCAGACACCTCAACGGGTTGCGGAGGATCATCTATCCCATCACCCGGGAGCATGAAGCCCCAGCCATCATTGAAAAGGCCAGGGAACTTTTCTCCCCTGCCACTGTGGCGCGGATAACCTACCCGCTTACGCTTGCAGGCAATCAGACGATCATGGACCTGCTGGCCATGACCCCCTACTACTGGAACATCGACCTGGAGACAAAAGCCAAGGTGGCGGCCCTGGACCGATTAGAGCTGGATGTCGATGTGGAGCTTCGCGTTTTCAGGAAAAACCAGAGCAAAACCGCGGCCCCGTTGCCGTGACCGGGAAAAGACGAGGTCTGGCAACGCAGTAAAATCCGTCCAAGCCGCTTCGGCAGCATCCCCTGATTCACCTGAGCCACTGCCGAAGCTCAAGATGGCTCCCACCAGAGAAAACACAAAGAATGGCCTCCCAAACAATTCCGTGGGATAGTTCCCTTTCTTGACAGTCCCCGGCAAGTAATTTATATCCCAAAGACACCATCTGCGCACTGGCTGCCATCTGGCACTTTTTGAGGAGTTAGCCCATGATCATCACCCCCGTTACCACGACCTCTGCCCGAGGCACCGAGATTCTGGCCGGATTGCGCGACCGTTTCCAACCGGCCGACAGCGGCTGCCAACAGACCGTGACCTCCATTATCGCCGACATCCGCCAACGCGGCGATGAGGCGCTACTCGAATACATCCGCAAGTTTGACGCGCCGGCCATGACTGCCGACCAGCTCCGGGTAAGCGACGAAGAGCTGCACCAGGCCATGGCTGCGGTGGCTCCAAACCTCCTCGACACCCTGGAGATCGCCATCGAGCGCATCTACACCTTTCACGAGCGGGAAAAGGAACAGTCCTGGATGGTAACCCGTGCAGACGGCGCCATCACCGGCCGGCTTGTGCAGCCGGTGGACTCGGCCGGCCTCTATGTGCCGGGCGGCCAGGGCGGTAAAACGCCCCTGGTCTCCTCGGTGCTGATGAACGGCATCCCCGCCGCCATCGCCGGGGTGGAGCGGCGGGTGATGCTGACCCCGCCCGATGCAAACGGCAAGGTCAATCCCGCCCTGCTGGTGGCGGCCCAGGAGATCGGAATCACCGAGATCTACAAGGCCGGCAGCGCCTGGGCCATCGCGGCCCTGGCTTACGGCACCGAGACCATTGCCCCGGTGGATGTGATTGTCGGCCCGGGCAACCAGTACGTGACCGAGGCCAAGCGCCAGGTTGCAGGGAGAGTGCGGATCGACATGATCGCCGGGCCAAGCGAGGTGCTGATCATCGCCGATGAAACCGGTGAGCCCGCCTTCATCGCCGCCGATATGCTGGCCCAGGCTGAACACGACCCGCAGGCCCTGGCCATGTGCATCACCACCAGCGAGGAACTGGCCGCCCGGGTTGTGGCCGAGCTTGAACAGCAGCTGGCCGGTCTGTCCCGCTCCGAGATTGCCAGAAAATCCTTAAGCGAACGCGGGGTACTCCTGGTGGCCAATGATCTGGAAGAGGCCATCCTCCTGGCCAACCGGATTGCCGCCGAGCATCTGGAGCTGATGATCCGGGAGCCCTTTCTCTGGTTGACCCGGGTTCGTCATGCCGGGGCGATCTTTCTTGGCCGCCACACCCCGGAATCAGCCGGAGATTATCTGGCCGGCCCCAACCATGTGCTGCCGACCATGGGCACGGCCCGCTTCTCCTCGGCCCTCGGGGTGGAAACCTTTGTCAAAAAATCCAGCCTGATCGCCTATTCCCGTGAAGCCCTCCAGGCGGACAGCGAGCATATCCAGCTGCTTGCCAAGCTTGAAGGCCTTACCGCCCACGCCAATTCGGTGGCCATCAGGACCGGGCAGAAATAGCCCGTGCCGCCCAGCCAATTGACCAAGGCTGTCTTGCCTGTGAATGCCTTGCAAAATAACCGTTTTTTTTACCCACCCTTCTGATTTAGGGGTATATTGCGCCTGCTTACCAATGTGTCACTTAATCACTTAACAACTTACACCTTACCAACAGGGCGCGTATGTTGAAAACCATCCTGATAGTCGATGACTCCGCCATGATCCGGCGGATCGTCAGCCAGCTTGTCCAGCAGCTTGGCCACCAGGCGATCACCGCAGAAAACGGTCTTGAGGGCTACGAACTGGCTGCCAAGAGCAACCCGGACATGATCATCATGGATATCGAAATGCCGGTAATGGACGGCTTCGAGGCAACCTGGCGGCTCAAGGCCGATCAGCGCACCGCCCATATTCCGGTGGCCTTCTTCACCACCTTGGGAAGCGAAGAAAACATCAACCAAGCCAGGGAGGCGGGAAGCGTAGGCTTTTTAAACAAGCCGATCTGCAAGGAAGAACTCGACCAGGCCATCCGCGACATTTTAGGGACGGAGTAACCAGCCATGGCCTCTATTAAGGACTACCTTTTCGATACCGCTTTTCTGGACCGATCAATCGACTATCTGACCGAAACGCTTCAGCTTGCAGTCACCGTGATCGACAGCGAGGGGAATCTCGTGGCAAGTCGCCGCAACGAGGGAATTAACGCCTCGGTCAGCCGCGCCTTCCCCTTCCGTTTCCCCGCAAACATCGGCGCCCTTGTTTGCGGTGCGCCGGACCAGCAGTTCCTTGACCGGGCCGAGCCGCACATTCTCTACTGCCAGGCCTCCCTGAACAGCCAGCTCATGCGGGAAACGGAACTGAAAGAAACCACCGAGGAGATGCTGCAGCTCTCCAGCCAGATAAACTTCCTGTTCAAGGTGGCCAGGAAGATCCTGGGGATCGAGGATCTGGAAAAGTGCTATCAGATCATTCTGGATGAGATCTCCCTGATGATCAAGGCAGACCAGGGATTCATCCAGACCAAGGGGAGGTGGGACGAGCGAATCTGCGTCACCCGCCAGATGAGCGAAGCGGAAGTAGCCTCGGTCGGCAACAGCATCTGCCTGCAAAACACGGCAAATGGCACCACCATCATCTGCGCCCGCGAAGACGGCGCCTCACTGCTCTATTCGCCGATCAAGGAAAAGATCGGACAAAGCGGCCAGATGGTTTTTATCCGCGCCCTCAATCACCGGCCTTTTTCCGCCTCCGAAAAAAAACTAGTCGGCATCATCGAAAACATCGTCTCGCCTACTTTTGAAACACTGCGACTTTACGACAGCCTCCAGGATCTCTACCTGAACACGGTTAAGGCCCTGGCTGCGGCCATCGATGCCAAGGACGAATACACCCACGGCCACTCCTTCCGGGTGGCCAAGTACTCCATGGCCATCGGCGAACAGCTTGGCCTCGACAACCAGCAGCTTAATGATCTGGAAATCGCCGGCTACATGCATGACCTGGGCAAGATCGGCATCTCGGAGCTGATCCTCGGCAAACCCGGCAAGCTGACCCACGAAGAGTACTCCCTTATCCAGAAACACCCGGTCTTCACCGACAAGATCCTCCAGCCCATCAAGCTGCCGCTCCACATCCTTGAAGGCGCAACCCAGCACCACGAAAGGATGGACGGCTCCGGCTATCCCAGTGGCCTGATGGGCGCCGAGATTTCCAAATTTGGGCGGATCATTGCGGTAGCCGATGTCTTCGACGCGCTCACTTCCAAACGACCTTACCGGGAAGCCATGCCGGTGGAAGAGGCTCTCCAGACGCTGTGCGACGGCATCGATACCCTGTTTGACCGCGAGATGCTCGTTGCCTTCATCTCGTCCCTGCGTTCGGACCGGGCCAATGAGGTGCTGGACGAAATCAATCTGGGGCTCCGCCACAATGATGTCAAGAATTTAAACCAGTTTCTCATCAAACTGGTCGACTTCGCCATAACCTCCGCCGATGGTTGACCTCTCCCGGCAAGCAATGGTCAAGGAAACGTAAACGTTCAGCAGCACCACATCTGCTTTGTCATCGGCCTGCTCATGTGCACCAGCACACTTCGCCGACCTCTTTCGCGCATCTGCGGCACTGCTGAACGTTTACAGTCCAGAGGTTTAGCCACATTTTTTTGTTCCTGGTGAACGATTACAAGGAAACCCATGCAGGTTCTTAAAAAATTTTTCGACAACAACAAAACCTGGGCGGCCACGATCAAAAAGGGCGACCCTGACTTTTTCAGCAAACTCGCCAGTCAGCAAAGCCCCGAGTACCTCTGGATCGGCTGCGCCGACAGCCGGGTGCCGGCCAACGAGATCGTCAACATGCTGCCGGGCGAAATTTTCGTCCACCGCAACATCGCCAATGTGGTGGTCCATACCGACCTGAACTGCCTCTCGGTGATCCAGTACGCGGTGGAGGTCCTCAAGGTCAAACATATCATTGTCTGCGGCCACTACGATTGCGGCGGCATCACCGCAGCTCTCGAAAACAGCGAGCATGGTCTGATCGACAACTGGCTCAGGCATATCAAGGATGTGTACCGCTTTCACCAGGAAGAGATCGACGCTCAGCCCGGCGAAAAAGCGAGGCTCGACCGGCTGTGCGAATTGAACGTGGTTGAACAGGTGGCTAACGTCTGCCATACGACCATGGTGCAGAACGCCTGGAAATCTGGACAACCACTGGCGGTGCATGGCTGGATCTACCGGGTGAGCGACGGCATCCTCAGAGATCTCAACGTCTGCACCACCAGCATCCAGGAAATCTCCAGGATTCAGCGGATTGCCTGAGTGTTGACTGCTTGGTGCTGAGTGAATAACGCAAGCAAAGACTTCGACAGCAGGACTCGGCACCCAGCACTAAGCTCTAAAGCACTTTTCACTTTTCACTCAGCACTATAAATCCATGCCGGTCTTTCAACTGAGCGACAGCCTGCTTTTTCCGCCTCCGGCCCTGGCCAGGGAAGACGGCCTGCTGGCGGTGGGCGGCGACCTTTCCGTGCCCCGCCTGCTGCACGCTTACCAGCAGGGAATTTTCCCCTGGTACTCTCCCGGGGAGCCGATTCTCTGGTGGTCGCCGGACCCGCGCCTGGTCCTGATCCCCGAAGAATTCCATCTGGCAAAACGGTTGGCCCGCACCATCCGGCAACAGGCTTTCAACCTCACCTTTGACACGGATTTTTGCGCAGTTATCCGAGCCTGCGCCCAAACCCGCCGCAAGGATGGCCAAGGCACCTGGCTGGACGAGAAGATGATCGAGGCATACTACCGACTGCATGAGCAGGGCTATGCCCATTCGGTGGAATGCCGGCAGAAAGGAGCCCTGGTCGGCGGCCTGTATGGGGTGGCTATGGGTGCGGCCTTTTTCGGAGAATCCATGTTCAGCCTGGTGCCGGACAGCTCCAAGGTGGCCCTGGCCGGACTGGTTGCGCGTCTGAAAGGTTGGGATTTTGCCCTGATCGATTGCCAGGTCGGCACCGGCCATCTGCAACGGCTTGGAGCCCGGGAGATTTCCGGGGCGGAGTTTTCCAGCCGGCTGACCGCGGCGCTGGCCAGGCCGAATCGGCTGGGCTCGTGGAGTAAGGCCTGACAGCTAACACTCAAGATATCTCGCCATACCTGCACAACAGCGCTTCGAGACTATCAATCCCGTCCGGCTTAAGCCCCGCCTGTCTTGCCACCTCCTGATACACCACCTCCGGGGAAGAGCCTCGCGCGCGCAGGGCGGCCAGCGACAGCGCGCCGTCCGACTTGGAGAGCTTCCGGCCATTTTCGCCCCGCAGCAGGGGGTGGTGATGAAAGACCGTTTCCGCGAAATGATTGGCTCCCAGCAGCCCCGCGAGAAAAAGCTGAGCCGCAGTGGAGGCAACGAGATCCTGGCCGCGAACAATGAGATTGATCCGGTCATCCAGATCATCGACCAGGCTGACCAATTGATAGGCGGGCAGATCCTCCTTCCGCCAGAGAACAAAGTCTCCCATCGCCTTGCAAAGCGGTACCTCCTGTCCGTCCACCCGGAACAACCTCCCCTCCGGAACCCGGACCCTCTGCGCCTGCCCCGGCCCAGGAGCGGCAGCGCCTTCCCGGCAGAACCCCGGATACACCCCACCCGGCGCAAGTTTTTTGATCCTGCTGCGCGAGCAGCCGCAGGGATAGAGATGACCCAAGCGCTCAAGTTCGCCCAAAAATTCCCGGTACCGCTCCCTTTTGAGCTCCTGGGAGAATCGACGCCGGAAGTCATCCACCCCCGTCGGCCCTTCATCCCAGGTAAGCCCAAGCCAATCGAGCTGCCGGAAGATATCCGCCAGATACTCTGGCCGGGTGCGGAGACAATCGGCGTCATCGATCCGTAGCCGGAGGATGCCGCCCGCCTTGCGCACCATCAGCCAGGTAAGGACGAAATTGACCGCGTTGCCGAGGTGGAGAAAGCCGCTGGGGGTGGGGGCAAGACGGGAACGGATCATCAAAAAAGTTTGCCTTCCTTGCTGTGCTGGAGGATGAGCTGGCGAAACATCTCAATGATGCCCCGGGCCAACAGGTTGATGGATTGGGCATTGATATTCTCCCCGGCCGAACGGTCGAGGAGAATGTTCAATTTCGAGGGGAAGCCCTCTTCCGGCTCCCAGTAATTGATCAGGAAAGGCACCTTGGGCAAGGGCAGAATCTGGAGGGAATGATCCGCGCCGCCGGACAGGGCCAGGGACGTGGCTCCGAACAGATGGAGCAGTTCAAAAACCAGCTCGCGATGGGCGTCGGCCAGCTGGCGCAGAGGTTCTTCGCAGCGGTGACTGAAATACTGGCTCCATTCGGCAGCACCGGGCAAGGTGGCATAGGGCACCCACTCGCCCTGCGGCTCTTTGCCCTGGCAGAGGAGACAATAGTACAGCAAGGGAACATGAATCCAGTGATTGAGGTGACAATCGGAAAGCAATTCCCCTGACGGGGTGAGGAGAAAATCCTTGCCCAGGCAGTTGATCGCCAGGTTTCCGTCCACCAGCCTCGCCCCGAGCCGTGCCGCAAGAGAAGAAAAATCAAGTTCGGCCACTTCCCGCTGCAATAGCTGGATGGCCTGCCGGTGGTCGTCTTCCAGGCACCGGCGCCGAACAACCCTCAGGCCCAGCTGTTCCGCAACCCCGGATTCCAGATAAGGACAAGCGGTCAATTTTTTCTGCCCTTGCAGCACTGCGGCGGCAAAGGCCATGCAGGAAGGAACCCCACACTGGCCGCAGTTTGTCTTCGCCAGGGCCGCGTAAATCTCCAGGGGGTTTTTTATCTCGGACATGGCTCACAATCTCCCACAAAAAAAGAGGCCACCGGCCTCTTTTTTCACCCGCACTCTGCCGCCTCAAAAAATCAGCCGAGCCGGTTCCAGCTCGCGGATTTTTTGAAGCTGCCATCCCGGGCGACGATAAAACATTCACAACCCTGCTGGCGGTCGGCAAAAAGCACCCCTGCCTCCGGCGGCATGACCATGATCCCGGTAGCCAGAGCATCGGCATCCATGACCGAATGCGCCTTGACCGTGACGCTGGTCGCCAGCCTCGGCGAACGACCGGTCTTGGGGGTGACGATATGGTGAAACATCTTCTCCCGGTCGTAAAACACCTCGTAGCTGCCGGAGGTGGAAATGGCGCCGGTGGTAATGGCCAGCACCTCTGGGTAGGCTTTCTGCTTGGCCGGGTCCTGAATGGCCACGGTCCATGGCTTGCCCTTGGCCGCCGTGCCGCTGGTGCGGATGTCGCCGCTGCAGTTGATGAGATGGTTGCTGATCCCCTTGGCGGCAAGCAGCGCGGAAACCCGGTCCACGATATAGCCGGGGGCGATGCCGTCCAGGGTGATCCCCATGCCTTGGCGTCCGAAGGAAATATCGCCGCCGGCAAAGCGAATCTGCTCGGAACCAACCCGAGCCAGGAGCGCGTCGATCTCAGCCTCGGAGGGGGTAACCCCGGCGGCAAAACGCTCCTTGAAAAGATCCACCAGGGGCTTGACCGTAATGTCGAAGGCCCCGCCGGTCTGTTTGTTGAAGTAGAGAGAACGGGCCACCACCTCGATTACCTCGGACGGTGCCTGGCGCAGGACGCCGGTACTGTTGAGCTGGGAAACCGGGGTGCTGGCATCGTGGCGGCTCAAGAGTTTGCTCAGCCGGGCAATCTCCTCCCAGGCTAGACCGATAGCGTTTTCCGCCTCATTCTTGGAAGAATGGATGGCGGTGATGGACAAAAAAGAACCCATCGCCAGCCTGGTTGAGGAAACCTTGTATTCCCTGGGCCCGAAAAGAACCGCCTCCGCCTGGGCCACAGGCAGCAGGGCCGCAGTGGCCGCGCCAAGGCCGAGCAGGCCGGAAAGCTTAAGAAAGGATCTTCTCTGCGGATTGCACGGATGCACCATGGTCGATTTCGTCTTCATTTTTCTCCTCTCTACGCAATAAAAAAGGATTCGAGGAGCACCCCCGGTTACCTTTCACTTTAAACTTTGCACTCTCAACTTTTCACTATTTCAAGAGGCCATCCTCAACCCTTCCGGCTGGCGGGCAATGGCTGCTCTTCCCTCATATTTCCGCATGATATTACGGGGGCATTTCTCCACACAGATCTCCTGGCATTCCGGGCCGTAGGCAATGCATTTCGGATGGTCGATCTTGATCAGTCCGTCCGTATAGGCAATGGCCTCAGCCGGACATTTTTTCACACACATCTGGCAGGAAATGCAGCCCACCTCGCAGACCTTGCGGACATTCTTGCCAAGATCTTTGGTGCTACAGGGCACATGCACCCTGGCCTTGATAGTCATCAGTTCGATGATCCGCTTGGGACAGGCCCGGATGCAGGTACCGCAGGCCACGCACTTGTCGGGGTTCACCTGCGGGAAGCCGTCCACCATGGCAATGGCGTCAAAGGGACAGCTTTCGGCGCATTCCCCGAGGCCGATGCAGGCATAGTTGCAGGCCGAGGGACCGCCGAAGCCCAGGTTAGCCGCAGTGCAGGAGGCAAAACCGATATACTCGTGCTTGTGGCTGACCCTCCCTTCCTTGCGGGAGCAACGGATCAGGGCGATCATATCTTCCACCTCGGTCATCTTCTTGCCGGTGAGCTGGGCCACCCGGGCGGCCACCTTTTCCTTGCCCGGGTAGCAAAGATTGGGCGGCACCTCGGGGTTGGTGACCACCGCAATGGCGTAGCCCTCGCAGCCTGGATAGCCACAGCCGCCGCACTGGGCCCCGGCCAGGGACTCCAGAACCTCTTCGATCAGGGGGTTGGCCTCCACGGCGAATTTATGGGCCGCCAAGGCAAGGCCGATACCGAAAAAGAGGCCAATGCAGCCGAGAAGGGCAATGCCGCCCAAGGCGATTTTGACTAATGCTGGATCCATAATTATTCCTTACACAAAAACAAAATACAGAATTCAGAAGCATGGTCTTTTTTGTTCATTCCTGCTCCCGCCTTCGATATTCTGACATCCACTAGAAAAGAGTAAGTCCGGAAAAACCCAAAAATGCCAGGGCAAACTGTCCGGCCACAATAAAGGCAATGGGCACTCCCTTGAAGGTCTGCGGGATATTGGCCAGCTCCATCCGCTCCCGCACCGAACTCATCAGATACAGCGCCAGAAGGAAGCCGCCCCCTGCCCCCAGGGCCAGCATGAAGGACTCCCAAAATTTATATTCGTTGTCGGCCAGAATCAAAGGCACCGCGATGATCACGCAGTTGGCGATGACCAGCACCAGATAGACACCAAAGGCGTTGAACAGGGCGGGATTCACCTTGCGCAACACCGTGTCCACCGCCTGCACGGTGAGAGAAACCAGACCGATGAAAACCACGATCTGCAAAAAGTTCAAGCCATAGGGCTTGAGGATGAACTGGTAGAAAAACCAGCTCATGATGGCGCTGACCACGATGACCATGGTGAAGGTTAGCCCCATCCCCTTGGCCGTGTCCTTGCGCTTGGAGGTGCCGAAAAAAACGCAAAGCCCCAGATACTTGGTAAAGACAAAGTTGTTTATCAGGAGCGCCCCGACCAAAATGGAGAACAGGTAGCCCAGATAAGGCTTCATCACCGTAAAGCTCGCCCCCTCTCCGCCTTCGGCAAGGCGGCTGATGGTTACCACATGGGAGAGTCTGGCATTGAGCGGCTCCTTGAAGGTCAGAGTGGCGGTTTTCTGGTCATCGGCCAGGGCCACGCTTTCCAGGGCGAGGAGAATATCAGGATCCTGCGCCTCGTAGACCCGATAGTTGGCCGGATTTTCGACCGTGGTCCGGTCAACCTCCCCGGCAAAGGTCACGACGATCTCGTTTGGGGCCTTGCCGAAATCCTGGCCGGCAATCAGCGCCTGGGCCTGGGCCAGAACCGGCAGGCCAAGCAGGAGAACGAGAGAAAACAGTATCCGTCTGATAGTATGCGTGTTCATGGTTCAGGCCCGTTTGGCTCGCTTGTAGACGATTTCGATGTAGTTGAAAAAAGCCATCATCAGACCGACGCAGAAAAAACCGGCCAGGGGGAGGACGAAAAAGAGCAGCGGTTTGAAGCCCAGCACGTCATAACCCAAAAGGGTGCCCATCCCGAGCAGTTCCCGGACAAATCCCAAGGCCATCATCCCGAACATGAAACCGAGCCCCATGCCGATGCCGTCCCAGAACGAGGCATTGACGCTCTCCTTGGAGGCGAACATCTCCAAGCGCATGGTGATGATGGCAAAGGCAACGATGAGCTTGATAAAAATACCCATCTTGGCATAGGCCTCAGGCAGATAGGCGGCCAGGACCATGTCGATCACCGTTACCCAGGTGGCGATGGTCAGGGTGTAGGTGGGAATCCGGATCCGGGGATGGATGACGTTCTTGAACAGAGCAATGGTGCAGCTTGAACAGACCTGCACGAAAAGCACGGCGATCCCCAGCATGAAACCGTTCATCACCGTGGTGCTGATCCCCACCGCCGGACACATGGAAAGCACCAGCCGGAAGATGGGATTCTCGTTCAGGATTCCGTTGACCACCAGTTGCAGATTTGTTTTGTCAGTCGCCACTGTCACATTCTCCTAAAAAGGCGTCGCGATATGCTGTTCGGCAATAACCCGGTCCAGGATCGCCAGCCGGTAGGCGAATTTCTTCACCATCGCCTTGACTCCGTTGGTCACCGAACGGCTGGAGATGGTGGCGCCGGTGAGGGCGTAGATATCGTTGTCCTGGTATTGCTTCTGGATACTCGCCACCTCTTCCGCGCCGAGACCGCTCTTCTCCGCTTCCAACGCCTTAAGATACTCCTCCGGCAGGGGCGTTTTCACGACCTCCAGCTTCTTCACCGTTTCCAGGGGCTTGCCCTTGAACTGATTCTTGAAATATCCCTGGACTATCTCCGCCCCCAACCCCGGATCCTCCTCGTGCTCCATGATCTCCAGGCCGAGGATGGAAAAATTCTGATCCAGAGCCAGGATAGCGCCGATGAAGGTCTTGAAGCCGGGAAACTTGCCGGGCAGCAGATAGGCGGTTCTCTTGCCGCCGTCGGTGACCACGATGGTCTGGTCGGCGTATCGCAGTGGTTTATCAGCGCCGAGGGCGGCGGCAATGGCCGGGGTGCGTGCCTCCGGTTCCCCTGCTTTTTCCGCGGCCAGCGCCACGGGGGTCTGGGCCACGAAGCCGCCGGCCAGATCGATGGTCACAAAGGAAAAGGAACCGTCCCGCAGGGGCAGGAGATAGCCCATGGCCATGGCCTCGCCCTCGCCGACGAGGTAGCGATATACCTCGTGCATGGCCACGCTCTCCGGGGCCGGGTTCTTGGCGGAATAGCCCAGAAGGCTGAGCATGACCTTCTGCTCGTTCACATGAATATTATGCTTTTTCGCCTTGTTGGTGGCGATGAAGACCGTACCCATGACCAGCCCGGCCAGCAGGCAGGCCACGGTCAGTCGGAAGATGATGGTAAGAATGTCCTTCATTTGCCACCTCCCTGAAGAGGCGCAAAGCGTTTGGGCTTGAAAAATCCGTCCAGCACCGGGCTCAACGGATTCATGAGCAGGATGGCGTAGCAAACCCCCTCGGGATAGCCGCCTTTGAGACGAATCAGGACGGTGAGCGCCCCGATGCCGACTCCGTAGATTAACTGAGAGGTCTTGTTGGTCGGGCTGCTGACGTAATCGGTGGCCATGAAAAAGGCCCCGAGCAAGGCGCCGCCGGAAAGCACAGCCAGCAACGGGTCGCCGGAAAACAGTCCCTCGCCGCCGAAGCACCAGGAAAGCAGCCCGATGGTGGCCAGCATGGAAACCGGGATATGCCAGGTGATGTAACCGCGATAAAGCAGATAGAGTCCGCCCAGCACGATGAACAGGCCGGAGGTCTCGCCGATGGAACCGGGCCGCCAGCCGAGGAAGAAATTGGTGTAGAGATTGGCCCCCGCGCCGAACTGCTCGGTAAAGGCAGCAAGCCCCTGGGTCTTGAGTACCGCCAGCGGCGTGGCCGTAGCCACGGCGTCGATGGAGGTGCCCAGATAGGAAAAGATCGCCAGATCAGAAAGCGGCGGCAGCCAGGCCGAGGTCATGGACACCGGAAAGGTGGCGAGAAGAAAGGCCCGGGCCAGCAAGGCCGGGTTGAAGATATTGTAGCCGAGCCCGCCCAACAGATGCTTGCCGATGGCGATGGCCATGACCGCGCCCAGCACCGGCAGCAGCGGCGAGACCCCGGGCGGAATGACAAAGGCGATGAGCATGCCGGTGATCACCGCGCTGCCGTCACCAACAGTGCTCCTGCGGCCCAGGGCCTTCTGGGTTGCGGCCTCGACCGCCACGCAGCTGAGAACGCTGACCGCAGTGATGATCAGGGTCTGGATGCCGAAAATAAATACGGAAAGAACCAGGGGCGGCACCAGGCAGGCCACCACGGTCCACATGATTTTCTCAACCGATTCGCCGCTCTTCACATGGGGGGAAACGGAAACCTTCCACAGATGCGAAGCGACGGCTGACTGGTTCCCGGAAGCGTCCTCGTTAATGACCGTTCTCCTTAGAATACGTTCTGATGAATCAACGCTTGGCCTTCATCTTGGCCAAACGGACAAACTGCACCAGCGGCCGCTTGGCCGGGCAGACATAGGCGCAGCAACCGCACTCAAAGCACTCGAACACCCCGAACTGCCCGGTATCCTGCGGGCGCCCCGCCTCCACATACAGAGCGATCTCCTTGGGCTCCAGGCCCATGGGGCAGGCCGCCAGACACCAGCCGCAGCGGATGCACTGGGAGTGCGGGGTGGTGTCGATCTCGTCTGCGGCGAGAAACAGCACCGAAGAGGTGGTTTTGGTAACCGGGATGTCCAGGCTGGATACGGCAAAACCCATCATCGGGCCGCCCATGACCACCTTGGCCAGCTCCGGCGTGACCCCGCCCAGATAGGCGACAATATCGCTGACCCTGGTGCCGACCTTGACCCGCAGATTGGCCGGCCGCTTGATCCCCTTGCCGGAGATGGTCATCACCTTCTCGTACAGGGGTTTACCAAGAACCACCGCATCATATATAGCCTTGGTCGTACTCACGTTATGCACCACCACCCCGACCGCGGAGGGCAGGGCAAAACCAGGCACTTTGCGGCCGGTGATGGATTGGATCAGCTGTTTTTCCGAGCCTTGGGGATACTTGACCTGGAGGGGGTTAACCGTGATGGTGTATTCGCTGGTGGAGCCGGCCGCCGCCGCGGCGGTCATGGCGGCAATGGCGTCTGGCTTGTTGCTCTCGATGCCGATGTGACACTGCCGGATGCCGAGGATCTTCAAGATGACCTTGGCGCCCTCGACGATCTCCCGGCTGTGCTCCAGCATCTGGCGATGGTCCGCGGTGATGTATGGCTCGCATTCAGCGCCGTTCAAAATCAGGGTATCCACCGGATTGTCCGGCGGGGGGTTGAGCTTGACATGGGAGGGGAACCCTGCCCCGCCGATGCCGATGATCCCGGCGCCGTGCACCCTGGCCAGCAGCTCTTCTTTGCTCAAGCCCTCCCATGCGCCGGGGGCATATTCTACGGCCGGAGCCGCATGGTCGGTCTGGATGGTAATGGAGGGAGCGCTGACCCGCATGGGATGGCCGGACATGCCGAAACCCTTGATGGTCCCGGAAACCGGGGCGTGCAGCGGCACGCCCAGCCCTTTGGTAACCTCGCCGATGATCTGGCCTTCCCGAACTACATCCTTGACGGATACCGTTGGGGTGCAGGGGGCGCCGATATGCTGGCCCAAGATGATCTCCAGCTCGTCAGGGACCGACATCACCTCGATGGCCAGGCCGGAGGTCAGATTTTTTGCTTCAGGCGGATGCACCCCGCCTTTGGGAAAGGTCAATAACGATGTCATGTCGCATTCTTCACGGGGGTTATCGGCACAGAGCGCCAGGCATAATTTGTCGGATTCAGGAGCCGTAACGAAATAACCATTGCTTTCCTGACTAGTTCGCTGCTGCTTACCATGCCGTTTTTGCCAGCAAGGGACAGGTTTTTCGCACAACGGCTTAAGCCGATTTCAAACAACGATTTTTCAGCGACAGCACGCAATGCCTGCTGTGCCGGGAGGAATTTGATTATTCCTTTTGTCTTTTTTTGTCAAGGGAAAATGGTCCTGTTTTCAGACTCCTGGTGACAAGGCATAAAGGAAAGAGCCCGCGCTGCCGACCTCACTCTATTCTTTGCAACTTTATGGATAATTTTGGTTTTCAGGAGCCTTGCCGAACGAATTAGACAGATCCCAGGTAGTGCAACCGGGTCTTTTCCTCGTCTGCCCATATCATAAAAATGCCCCGCACGAAATCCTTTGGTAATTTTCTCGATGAATTCCCCTTCAGACTTCTCTCCTTATCGACAAAAAATTCCGATCAGGCTGTTGAACTTTCCTGTTGACATAAAGCGCTCCTGTCATATATTTATAACAATGAACGGCGACTCATTATTTCCTCTGTTATGGTGCAGCAGGATATAATTTGGAAATGTTTTCCAAACAAACCTAGGAGACTCTGAAAATGAACAAAAAAATGATTTCCCTGGCAATGGCAATGGCATTCGTTATCGGCACCGCTGCGGCTTCTTTCGCCGCTGACTGCAAGGGTACGGTAAAGGCCGTCTCCGGCACCTCCGTTACGGTAACCTGCGCGGATGGCACCGAGACCACGGCTGAAGGTACGGCCAAGGTTGGCGCCAAGGTGGAAGTAAAAGGCGGCAAGATCGCTGCTGCCAAGAAAAAAGCCATCGAGGGTTGCTAATCGCCCTGCCGGACCGGATGTCTGGTCCGCAAAAGCCCGGCCTCTGGCCGGGCTTTTTTTATTCGCCCTTCCCGCTCCTCTATCTTTACTTTTCCCCGCCCCTTTCGTATAGTGCCAGACCATGAATATCTTCACTGCAGCCATATTCGGCATGATCCAAGGGGCCACGGAATTTCTGCCCATTTCCAGCTCCGGCCATCTGGCCCTGGCCCATTATTTCTTCGGCGCCAAGGAAGCCGGACTGACCTTTGACGTGGCCCTGCATCTTGGCACCCTCATGGCCATCATCATTTATTTTCGCGATGATTTTCGGCAGATGGGCAAGGCGGTCCTCGGCCTCAACCAGGAACTGGATGAGGCAAAAAGGCTGCGCACCATGGCCTGGTATATCTGCCTGGCAACCATTCCCGGCGTCGGGGCTGGCCTGCTGCTGGGAGAGCCTGCGGAAAAATACTTCCGGCATCCCGCCATGGTGGCGGCGGTCCTGGCCGGAGCCGGGCTGCTCCTCCTGCTTGCCGACCAGGCAAGCAGGCGCGTCCGGGATTTCGGCAAAATAACCCTGCTTGATGCCCTGCTAATCGGCCTTGCCCAGGCCTGCGCCATCATCCCCGGAGTGTCGCGAAGCGGAAGCACTATCACCTGCGGCCTGGCCCTGGGACTCACCCGGCAGGCGGCCATTCGTTTTTCCTTTCTGCTTTCCGCGCCCATCATCTTCGGGGCCGGGGCCTATAAATTACCCGAGATACTCACCCAGGGCCAGACGGACGGGCAAAGCGCCTTGTTCGCCACAGGCTTTCTGGCTTCCGCCGTCTCCGGTTACCTGTTCATTTCATTCCTCATGCACTACATCCGGGCCAGAAGCTTTGCCATTTTCGCTTACTACCGCTTCCTGATGGCGGCTCTGGTCGTTATCGCCCTCTTTCTGCAACGCTGAACCGCCTTGGAGACCATGATGGATCCTGCGCAGCTTCCCGAAAAACAGTATGCCCGCCTCCGGGAAATCCGAAAAACATACAAGGTTGACTTTGTACCCCTGCGTCTGCGCGGCAAGGAAATTCAACTGCTGCAAGTCACCGATCTCGAACCGCTTTTGGCCGGCAAAGACCCTTTCCAGGATGTGGCTGGTTTCCCCTTCTGGGTTAAACTCTGGGAAGCCGCCATGATCCTGGCGGACCTCATGCTCACCACTGTGCCGGTTAAAAAAGAGCAGACCCTGCTAGAACTCGGCGCCGGCCTCGGCGCGCCGGGCCTTGCCGCAGCCCTGGCAGGATACAGGGTGACTCTCACCGACTACGAGCCCCACATCCTTGATTTTCAAAGGGTCAGCGCCACGGCCACCGGCCTGAAAGGAGTAAAATGTTGCCTGCTCGACTGGCTGAAACCGCCCACCCTGCCGCGCTTTGACACCATCATCGGCGCGGAGATCCTTTTTCGGGAAGATTTTTTCGCGCCACTTTTAAACATCTTCCGCTCACTCCTGGCGGAGCAGGGGGTCATCTACCTGGCCCACGATGTCCGCCGGCAAAGCCTGCCCAAATTTCTCCTGCTGGCGGAAAAGGAATATGAGATCGCGGTTAGTACCCGCAAGATGCGCAGCGAAGGCAAGGAGCTGACCATCATCATCAACCGGCTCACCCGCCGGGCCTGAAGAACACCACCATGCGCTATCAGGAGATCGACTGGGACGAGATGTGGCGGCAGTCCAGAGCCCGGAAGTCCTGGAAAAAGAAGAAAAGCAGCGACTGGGACCGGCGCGCCGCCTCCTTTGCCGAACGCAATCTCGACTCGCCCTTTGTCGCCCAATTCCTGGCCCGCCTCCAGATCGAGCCGCAATGGTCCGTGCTGGACGTGGGCTGCGGCCCCGGCACCCTGGCCATCCCCCTGGCCGGCCAGGTGCGGCACGTTACCGCCCTCGACTTTTCCGCCGCCATGCTGGCCGAGCTGCACAAAAGGGCGCAAGCCGCAGGCCGGGACAACATCACCACCGTCCAGGGTTCCTGGTCCGACGACTGGCAGGCCTTGTCCATTGCCCGCCACGAAGTGGCCATCGCCTCCCGCTCCCTGTCGGTGGAGGATCTGCGCGGGGCTTTACACAAACTGAACGCCTGGGCCAGCCGGGCGGTCTATGTGGTGGACCGGGTCGGGGCCGGACCTTTTGACCCGGACCTCTTTGCCGCCATCGGCCGCAATTTTGAACCAGGCCCGGATTACATCTTCACGCTCAACATCCTTTACACCCTCGGCATCCACGCCCAGGTAGATTTTCTTACTTTGGAAGCCAACAGAACCTACCCCTCCCGGGAAGAAGCCCTGCAGTCGTACCGCTGGATGGTGGATGATCTCACCACGGGGGAAGAAGAGCGGCTGGCCGCCTATGTGGATGCGCGCCTAAGCCGTGACAGCGACACCGCCTGGCAGTTAACCCGACAGACTCCGCCCCGCTGGGCTCTCCTCTCGTGGCAGACCGAAGGCTGAGTTGCATATTCCCGCCCAGCCGCTATAATACGAAACTTTTCAAGGACGGCCATGGCCGTTCTTAAATTTACCCCCAACCACCTGCGACCATGCCAAACAATCAGCAATACGACGTCATCGTGATCGGCGCCGGCCATGCCGGCTGCGAAGCCGCATTAGCCTCCGCCCGGATGGGCTGCCGCACCGCGGTGCTGGTGGTTAACGCCGACACCATCGGAGCGATGAGCTGCAACCCGGCCATCGGCGGTCTGGCCAAGGGGCATCTGGTCAAGGAAATCGACGCCCTCGGCGGGGAGATGGCGAAAAACATCGACGCCACCGGCATCCAGTTCCGCCGCCTCAACACCCGCAAGGGACCGGCGGTCTGGTCTTCCCGGGCCCAGGCCGACCGGCTCCTTTACCGGCTGCGGATGAAGTCGGTGCTGGAGCAGCAGGAGAACCTCCATATCCGGCAAGGGCTTGCCGACCGGCTGCTCATAAAAAACGGGGAAATCTGTGGCGTGGTCACCTCTTTGGAAGAGGAGATCACCGCCCGGGCCGTAATCATCGTCACCGGCACCTTCTTAAACGGCCTGATCCACATCGGCCTGAAGAATTTCCCCGCCGGCCGGTTGGGCGACGCCCCCTCGCTCAAGTTGCCCCTGCATCTCAAGGAGCTGGGCTTTGCCATGGGGCGAATGAAGACCGGGACCACCCCGCGCCTCGATGGCACCACCATCAATTACACGGATCTTGAAGCCCAGTACAGCGACGAGCCGCCCAACCTTTTTTCCTTCAGCAACCGGGGCAAACAGCCGGTGCTGCCGCAACGGCCCTGCCACATCACCTACACCAACCCGACCACCCACGCGCTCATCCGGGCGGGCACCGACCGCTCTCCCCTGTACACCGGGATTATCGAGGGAGTAGGGGCGCGCTATTGCCCGTCGGTGGAAGACAAGGTCATGCGCTTCCCGGAAAAGGAGCGCCACCAGATCTTCCTGGAGCCGGAAGGGCTGGACACTGTGGAGATCTACCCAAACGGCTTGCCCACCAGCCTGCCCATGGATGTGCAGACCGCGATGCTCCGCAGCATCAAGGGGCTGGAGCAGGTTGCCATCATCCGGCCCGGCTATGCCATTGAATACGATTATGTCGATCCACTGGAGCTGCACCCCTCCCTGGAAACAAAGCGGATCAAAGGCCTCTTTCTGGCCGGGCAGATCAACGGCACCTCCGGCTACGAAGAGGCCGCGGCCCAGGGGCTGATCGCCGGGATCAACGCGGTAAAGTCCGTGCGCGGGGAGGAACCGCTGATCCTCGACCGCTCCCAGGCCTACACCGGGGTGCTGATCGACGATCTGGTCACCAAAGGGACCAGGGAGCCGTACCGGCTCTTCACCTCCAGGGCGGAATACCGGCTGCTTCTGCGGGAAGACAACGCCGACCTGCGGCTGGGAGAGATCGGCCGGGGACTGGGGTTGGTCAAGGACGAGACCTACCGCTTGTTTCAGGCCAAGAAACAGGCCATTGAGGAGACCCTCGCCCTGTTTGACAGCAGCATAATAAGGCCCAAGCAAGAGCTGAACGACCGCCTCCTGGCCCTGGGCAGCTCTCCCCTCAAGACTGCGGTGAGCGCCGCCGACTTGCTGCGCCGCCCGGAGATGGCTCTTGCCACCGTGGCCCGACTCCTTGGTCTCTCCCTGCCGCGGCCCGAGGAAGAGGTGACCAGGGAGGTCGAGCTGGCCATCAAATACCAGGGCTACATTTCCCGACAGGGCGAGCAGGTTGACCGCTTCCGGCGCATGGAATCGGTGCTTCTGCCTGATGACCTGCCCTATCAAAGCATGTCCGGCCTTTCCCGTGAGGTGGTGGAAAAGCTCACCAGAGTTCAGCCCCGAACCCTGGGCCAGGCCGCGCGGATCTCCGGGATCACCCCGGCCGCCATCTCCATCCTTCAGGTGCATCTCAAAAAGGAGGCCCTGCTTTGAGCATGGTTGCCCCTTGGCTCAAGAAGATCGGCGAGGCCTTAAAATGCAGTCTCAGCTTAAAATTCATCATCGGCTGCAGTTTTACCCTGTTGATCACCCTCGGCGCTACCTTCTACATTTTCAACGAACGCCAGGAGCAGCTCATCATCCGCCAGGCGGAAAATGAAGCCAGGGCGATTTTCCGCCAGATCGTCCTTATGCGCCGGTGGGTTGCCGACCACGGCGGGGTATTCGTGGAAAAGCTGCCGCGCTCCCAACCTTCCCCTTACCTTAGCAACCCCGAGATCCTGGATCGCCGTGGGCGGAGCTACACCAAGGAAACCCCGGCCATGGTCACCAAGGAGCTGGCCAGGTACTCCCGGGAAGAGGGGTTGTTCTGGTTTCACATCACCAGCCTCAAACTGACCAACCCGGAGAATGCGCCAGACCCCTTCGAGCGCCAAGCCCTGCTGGCCTTTGAGCGGGAAGGCCAGCGGGAACTCACCTCCATCGAAACCATCGACGGCCAGGCCTACCTTCGCTACATCTCCCCCCTCTATGTCGAGAAGTCATGCCTGCAATGCCACCAGGAACAGGGTTACAAACTGGGCGATGTCCGCGGCGCCATCAGCGTTGCCCTGCCGATGGACAAGACCTTTGCCGAGGCGGCCAAAAACCGGCGCAGAATGTTCGCCTCCATGCTTCTGGTGGTGGGCGCGCTGAGCGGGGCGATGATTTTCATGATGCGGCATCTGGTGTTGGCGCCGATGAAACGGCTTGCCACCTCCATCCAGGGATTCTCCAAGGGCAATTACGAAGCGGTGGAGCTTTTGCCTACCGGGGATGAATTCGAGGATCTGTCCAATGCCTTTGCCGAAATGGCCGCCCGGCTCACCAGCTACCACGACAATCTCCAGAACCGCATCCGGGAGGCGACCAGGGATCTTGCCGAAACCAACCAGAAACTGCTCGAAACCAATCGCCTGCTTTCCGCCGCCAGTGAGCGCAAATCAGACTTTGTCGCCCGCGCCTCCCACGAACTGCGGACCCCTTTGACCTCCATCAAAGGTTCCATGGAGTACCTAACCGCCAGGATGGCCTGCCTTTCTCCCCAGAAAATCAGCACCTGCGCCCAGGACGAGCTTTGCGATTTTTTCCAGTTGATCAACAAGAACACCGACCGGCTGATCCGCATGGTCAACACCATGCTCGATATCGAACGAATCGAGATGGGGACCAGCACGGCTCTGCATTATGTTCGCTTTGATCTGGTTATGGTAATTCGCGAAACAATCGCCGGAATTTCCTGCCTTGCCGAGGAGAAGGGAATGCAGATCAGCCCCCAGCTCCCGGAAACCATGCCGCTGCGGGCCGACGAGGACAAGATCAGGCAGGTACTCACCAATCTGCTGGCCAATGCCATCAAGTTCGCGCCCGAACAGACAACCATCACCATCCGGGCCTTTATGGAGGAAAATTCAGCCGTGGTCGAGATCCAGGACCAGGGTCCGGGCATCCCGATGGCGGAGCGGGAAAAGGTCTTTGACAAGTTCTACAAATTGGGCAATAAGGAAGGAAACGGCCTTGGGCTTGCTATCTGCCGGAGCATCATTTCAGCCCACGGCGGCATCATCGGCATGGAGGACAGGGGGGTGGGTAATTGCTTTTATTTCCAGCTGCCCGCCGACCCGGAAGCAATAACCGCCACCAACAAGCTCTGATGATCACGAGCGGACATGGAGAGCACGATGAGCAAAACAACGTTGCTGGCCATTGATGACGACCAGGACATCCTGAAGGTTCTCAAGGCAAACCTTGAACTGCACGGCTTTACCCTGCTCACCGCCGACTCCCTTGCCTCGGCCCGGACCATCCTGGCCGACCGCAGGCCTGATCTGGTGCTTCTCGACCTGATGCTGCCCGATGGTGACGGCCTGGAATTCTGCTGCGCCGTGAAATCCCTTTACCCCAACCTGCCGGTCATCATGCTGACCGCCAAAGACAAGGTTTCCGACAAGGTGATCGGTTTCGAACTGGGGGCTGACGACTACCTGGTCAAGCCCTTTGAAACCCGCGAACTCCTGGCCCGCATCCGGGCCAGGCTCCGGCCGGTGGTCAGCCCCCAGCAAGCCAGCGTTCTCCCCGCCGGCAACTTGTCTCTCGATTTGCGCAATCAGGTCGTTACAGTCCATGGCAAGGTCGTCGCCCTCACCCCAAAGGAGTTCCAGGTTCTAGCCTGTCTGGTAAAAAACCGCAACAACCTGGTGAGCCGGGAAGAAATCCGGCAACATCTCTGGAGCGATGCCAAGCTTTATGCCTGGAGCCGGGTTATCGACGTACACATCCAGCATCTCCGCCAAAAGATCGAGGCCAACCCGGCTGCACCGCGCCATATCGTCACGGTGCCGGGCCGGGGCTACCGGTTTGAGGAATAGCAGGACAGCCAAATGGTCTCGTAATAACTCAGCGTTACACCCTGGGGCATAAGTTTCGTTTGAGCAGACAAGCTGCTCAACTCAGCTTTACACCCTTCGGGCATAAGTTTCGTTTGAGCAGGCGAGCTGCTCAACTCAGCTTTACACCCTTCGGGCATAAGTTTCGTTTGAGCAGGCGAGCTGCTCAACTCAGCTTTAACCAAAAACACAAAATTTCCGGTTGCTCCGAAATGTTAACCGTTAAAATCCAGTAGCGCCTGGAAATACGCTGGCAAAAGATGCTATGATACATTGTAGCAGGCCGATGCGACGCTGCTGAACGGTTAACTTCCTTGGAGCCGCCCATGAAACTGCTGCACGACCTGCCGCTCTCCACGCGCATTGCCGGCAGTGCCTTGCTCCTTGTGGCGCTGGGCGCCTTGACCCTGATGTTCGTGGAAGAAGCACATCTTCGCGAGGTATATTTTAGCCAGCGGCGCGCCCATCTGGAAGAAGCCTTCCATTTTAACGAATTGCGGATGACCCAGGCGATCGACACCCTGCGCCGCAATGCGCGGTTTCTGGCCGCCACCCCGCCGGTCGCCGGGATCATGCGGGCGGCGGGGAACAATGGCTACGATGCCCGCGACGGCAATACGGCCAAGCAATGGGAAGAGCGGCTGCGGCAGATTTTTTCGCCATTTCTTCTGGCGCATCCCGACTACTATCAGCTCAGCTATATCAGTGTCGCGGACGAGGGCCGGGAAATTGCCCACCTCACCAACCACAACGGACAAGTTGAAATCGTGCCGCCGGATCGGCTGCGCTCCAAGGCAGAGCAGAATTACTCCGCCGCCGCTCTGGAATTTGCTCCCGGCCGGGTACACCTTTCGAATATCGACCTGAGGCGGGAAGAGGGAAAGAACGACCAACCGCTTATTCCTGCCATTGAGGCCACGGCGCCGGTTTTTGACGACAACGGCAAGATCTTCGGCCTGATCGTCCTCTGCCTGGACTTGCGCCCCTTGCTGCAATCCACTACCTTCAACCTGCCGCCTGGCGTTTCGGCCTTCATCACCGACAGGCATGGCCAGTACCTGCTACGCCCGGAGTCATTGCGGGATATCGGCTTCGGAGCCGCAAGCGGGAAGGGAATCCGCACCGATTTCCCCACGCTTGCCGCCGCACTTGATCCGCGCACCCCGAAATTTATGCCGCTCCAGCTGGCAACGAAATCTGCGGCCCAGTATCTGACCGCCGGGCGGATCCATTACGATGCCGACAATCCCGCGCAGTTCCTGTTTTTGACCTATCAGCTTGCCGACGGCATGGCGCGGCGGTTAACGGCGATCCCCCGGGCCCATGTCATCGCCGGCTTTACGGTATTGCTGCTGGTCTGCGGCATCGTACTGATCGTTCTGCGCCGAACCTTTTTCCCCCTTGAACAGCTTGCCGTTGCCGCCGACGAGATCACCGCGGGCGCTCGCGACGTCCGGCTGCCGCACAGCGACGGCGGCGAAATCGGCTGCCTCACCAAGGCACTCAACGCCATGCTGAGCGAAATCTCCCGCCGGGAGCGGGAAATTGCCCGGATTAACGAAGGACTGGAGAGACAGGTCGACGAGCGCACCCAGGATCTGACTGTGCTCAATGACCTGCTGGTCATGGAGATTCGTGAACGCGAAAGGGCTCTCCATGATGTCGAGCATATGTTCCAGCGCAATCAGGCCCTGATGAATACCGCCATGGACGGCATCCACATCCTGGACCTGGAAGGCAATCTTGTGGAGGCCAACGAATCGTTCTACCGGATGCTGGGCTACACCGGAGAAGCGAAACCAGGCCTCAAGGTGACCGACTGGGATGACCTGTTTTCGCAAGAGGAGCTACAGGCGACCTTCAAGGATCTTGTCGGGAAACACGTCTTGATCGAAAGCAGATACCGCCGCAAGGACGGCACCACCTTTGATGTCGAGATCGCCTGTTCGGGAATCGAGATTGCCGGCCGGGACTATCTGTACGCAGCAAGCCGTGACATCACCGAGCGTAAACAGGCCGATGCAGCGTTGAGGCGGAAAAAGATCGTGGTCGACACTGCCATGGATGGCTTCTGGATAATCGATGAGCATGGAAAATTGCTGGACGCCAATGAGGCCTATGCCCGGATCTCCGGCTATTCGGTGGCTGAACTGGTCACCATGCATATCAGTCAGCTGGAGACAAAGGAACAGCCCGAGGATATCAAGGAACACCTTGCCAAGCTGGTCGCCGAGGGCTATGACCGCTTCGAGACCCGCCACCGCCACAAGGACGGCCATGAAATCGATGTCGAGATATCCGCCCGATATCTGGCGGAATCGCGACAGTTCTTAGTGTTCTGCCGCGACATCACCAAGCGCAAGCAGGCCGCGCTTGAGTTTCAGCACAACCAGGAATTGCTCAAGGAGGCGGAGCGGCTGGGGAAATTGGGCAGCTGGGAACTGGACTTGGTCAGCGGCGTGTTGCGCTGGTCAGAGGAGGTCTACCGGATATTCGAGCTTGACCCGGCCCGGTTTGCCCCATCCTATGAAACTTTTTTAAGCGTGATCCATCCCTACGACCGAGACGGGGTGAATCATGCCTACCAGCGGTCGTTGCAGGACCAGCAGCCTTACCATATCGAGCATCGCTTGCTGTTCGCCGATGGTCGGGTCAAATGGGTGCGCGAACACTGCACCAGCACCTTCGATCTTTCCGGCAAACCGCTGCGCTCGAGGGGAATGGTACAGGACATCACCAAACACAAGGAGGCCGAGGAAGAGATCCTCGCCCTGGCGCTCCATGACCAGTTGACCGGCCTGCCTAATCGCCGCTGTTTCCTGGAACGCCTTGGGACGGCCCTCTCCGCTTCCACCCGTCATGATGACTTCGGTGCGGTGCTGTTCATCGACATGGATAATTTCAAGATCCTCAATGATACCCGGGGCCACGAAACAGGCGACCTGATGCTGATCGAGGTAGCCAACCGGCTCGGCTCCTGTATCCGCGAGGTCGATATTGCCGCCCGCTTCGGCGGAGATGAATTCGTCGTCCAGATCGGTGATCTCGGCAGCGACAGGGACAAAGCCCTGCAACGGGCAGGGTTGGTCGCCGAACATATCCGCCAGACCCTGGCGCAGCCGTACCTGCTCAACGATCACCCGCATCACAGCTCGCCCAGCATCGGGGTCACCCTGTATCACGGCAAGGATGCCTCGGTGGATACGGTGTTGCAGCGCGCCGACACAGCCATGTATCAGGCCAAGGACTCGGGCCGTAACAAGGTCTGCTTCTTTGCCCAGGCAACGCCTGCCCAGTAAATTCTCAGACAGGGAACGGTTACTTGCCGAAAATCCCCGCTGCGGCTGGGGTTAGGCGCTAGATATCAAACATGACCACCTCTTGCTGCAAACGCTGCCGGGCCAGCAAATCGGCAAGGCTGACCGTGAGCGTTGCCAGCAGACACTCCTGCGCCTTTTGCAGCAGGGCGGTGAGCGCATTGGCGGATTCTGCGCCGGCCGGCACCAGATCAATGCCGCCCTCAAGCAGGAGAATAATATCCTTGACCGTAATATTCTCAGGATCTCCGGCCAGTTTGTAGCCGCCGTTCTTGCCGCGGAAGCTGCGGACGATGTTTGCCTTACCGAGCTGGTTGAAGATCTGTTCCAGGTAGTTTTGGGGGATATGCCGGCTGGCCGCAATATCCTTGATCTGCAGCGGCCCGTTTGCACTGTGCTCGGCCAGATAGAGCAGGGCCTTGAGGCCGTAATGACTTTTGCTGCCCAGAGTAAGCATCACTTCTACTTTTTCTCGATCAGCAACGACCAGGCGCCGTCCGCCAGGCGTTTCTGCTTGATGATCCTGTGGCCTTCCCGGCTGACGGAGCCCGGCACATTGCCGATCGGCGCCCCGTCGTCCAGCAATATTTCCAGAACCTGCCCCGACTGCAACTTTGCCAATTCCACCTTGGCATAAACAAGATTCATCGGGCAGCCAACCTTGCGACAATCTTTTACGGCATCCGGTTTTATATCTGACATGTTCTGCTCCTTTCCAGGCTTCCGGCTCCTAAACAAGAGAGGGCTCCTCGACAAGCTGAATTTCTTCCGGCAGCACCTGCCCCTGGCTGATTCTAAAAGATTTCACCTCGATTCTCTCCGGATCGGCCATAGAGATTATGACATAACTGATCTCCGGGTCATAGGCCAGGCGGATATCCTCGAGAGACGGCCTGGCCGGAGTCTCGGGATGGCTGTGATAAACAGCGCGGAGGCGTTGACCTTGGCCGCGCATCGCTTTTATCGCGGCAAACTGATCCGCCGGATCCATGGAAAAATGATCCGCCGCCTTGTCGGTGTTGGCCAGAGCAATCGCCGCCTCGACGAGGCCGTTCTTTTCGGCCAGATAGCCGCAGACTTCATAGGGCAATTCTTCCCTGGCCTGGGCGATGATGGCCTCAAAAACCTTTCTGTTAACGGGCAACATCGCAGGCCTGCCGCACTTTTTTTTCCTGCAGGCCGCAGGCTGGCCTGACGTTGTCACTCAATTCGGTAATGGTCGGCTTTTCCCCGCAGAGCGGACAGTCTTTTTGTCGAGTCAGCCTGATCTTGCGAAAGTCCATGTTCTTGGCGTTAAAGGTCAGCAGGGTGTCGGTCAGCAGGCTGCCGGCACCGGTAAGAAACTTGAGCGCCTCAGCCGCTTGGATGGTGCCGAGCATGCCGGCGATTGCCCCCAGCACTCCCGCCTGGGAACAGGTGGGCACCGCATCAGGCGGCGGCGGCTCGCGGAAGACACAGCGATAGCAGGCGGACTCGCCAGGCAACACCGTCATGCTCTGGCCGTCGAAGCGCAGGATGCCGCCATGGGAAAAGGGAATCCCTTCCATGACGCAGGCATCGTTCACCAGGAATTTGGTGGGAAAATTATCGGTGCCGTCCACCACGAAATCGTAATCGCGGATCATGGCCCTGATATTTTCCGCGCGGAGATATTCCTGATAGGTTCTGACCGTGACCCCAGGGTTGATGGCCAGCATTTTCTCCTTTGCCGACTCCACCTTGGCTCTACCGATGTCCGCGGTAAAATGGGCGATCTGCCGCTGCAGGTTCGAGATATCGACCGTATCACAATCGACGATGCCGATGGTGCCGACACCGGCCGCGGCCAGATACAGGCCGATCGGGCAGCCGAGGCCGCCTGCCCCGACAATGAGCACCTTGCCCCGCAGCAGTTTTTCCTGCCCTTCCACCCCCACATCCTGCAAGAGAATGTGGCGGCTGTATCTTTCAAGTTGTTCCGAGGTGAAATCAATCATGGTGGTTGAACCCCCTTTCAAGGTCTTCGATAAGATCATCCTCATCCTCGATGCCTGCGGAGAGCCGCAACATGCTCGGCCTCACCCCGGCCGCGAACCGCTCTTCCGGGCGGTATTCGGCATAAATGGTTGACCAGGGATGGAGAATGAGACTTTTGTTGTCGTTCAGATTGGTAGCGCGCCGGATGACCCGCAAGCTGTCCATGAAGGCATAACAGTCCGCCTCAGCCGCCAGATCAAAGGTGAGCAGGCCGCCGAAACGAGCCCCGAACTGTTGCCGCGCGACCGCATGCGATCCCGCTTCCGGCAACCCCGGATAATTCACCGCCGCAACCCGCGGGTGCCCGGCCAGAAACCGGGCCAGGGCCATGGCGTTGGCGCAGCTCCTGTCCACCCTCAGGCTCAGGGTTTCCAGGCCGAAACTCTGCAGATAGGCGTTATGGGGGGCGAGACAGGCCCCGAAGTTGCGGAACACCTCCTGGCGCAGGGTGGCCATGAAGGCCATGCTGCCAAAGCGCTCCGCCTCCCCGGCCAGTTTCGCCGAGCGGCGCCAGTCGAAATTGCCGTTATCGATGATCGCCCCGCCCACCGAGGTCGCGCCGCCGGAGATATACTTGGTGGTGGAAAGCACTTCGATATTCACCCCCGCTTTTTTGCTGTCGAACAGATACGGGGTCAGCAGGGTGTTGTCCACCACCAGGGGAACGCCATGTTTCGCGGTGATGGCCGCGATTTTCGCGCAATCGGCCACTTCGAGCTGCGGATTGCTCATGCTCTCGAGAAAAACCGCCCGCGTTCCCCGGTCGATGGCCCGCTCGAGAGCAGCAAGATCGAGCATGGACACATAACGCACCGCAAGCCCCCAGGGCTGAAAGGTTCTGGTGAGCAGCGACAGGGAATTGCCGAACAGCTTTCGGGTGGTGACGATATTGGCGCCCGCCTCCGCCAGGGTCATAATGGTGTTGCTGATGGCGGCCATGCCCGAAGAGAGGGCCAACACCGCGAGCCCGCCCGACAAGGACTGCAGCCGCTGCTCAAAATCCTGCACCGTCGGATTGGCAAGGCGGGTGTACACATAAGCCGGCTTGCGGCCGGCAAAGGTCTGGGCCAGGGAGGCGGAATCCTCATGCTCGAAGGCGACGGTGTCATAAACCGGCATTCTCAGCGCCCCGTGGGGGTCTTTCCCCTTGGAGGCCCCGTGTACCGCCCTGGTGGCAAAGCCTTTCATCCGCGGGCTCCTCCGCCCATGAAATAGAGAAATTCCAGTTCGTCCCCCTCGGCCAGGGTCTGTTCCGCATAGCGCTGCCGGTCAACGATCTTGCCGTTCAGCTGCACCGAGACCATGTCCGGCGACTCCACCTGCTTGAGGGCCAGGAGCCCGGCCACAGAAATATTGTCTTGCTCCACAATCTCTGCCATGCCATTAACCATCACCTGCATACCGTCACCATCCTGATAAATTTAATTAAGCTGATTAACTTGATCTACTTAATCAAGTAATTACACCTTGCCTTTGCGTTTGTCAAGCCTCTTTCGAGGGGAAACCAGGATACCCATTTCCCCGGCACTGTCAGGCCACGGCATGAGTCTGCGCCTGCCTGCTGTTTGAGCTGGAGCGGCTTAAGCACAACGAGCGCTAACCCAAGATCGCCTGCAAGCAAATTCCATCAGATCATGGGCGCGGTGGTTTTCGAGAGGGGATTTTCTGCCTTGCGCTATTGCTTTACGGTCGCAAAAAGTGCCTAGAAGTGGAAGGACAGGGGCTTGCTCGCGCCGGAAATTTTCCGGCAGGCATCGATGCAGGCGCCGCAGTTGTGACACTGGGGAACAAGCTGACCGATCATGGGATTGAGGCCAAGCTGACAGGCCTTGGCGCATTCGCGGCAACGGATGCAGGGCCGACTTTCCGCTTCGCTCAGAACTACCTTCAAGGTCTTTTTACCTTGGCACAGGCCGAGCATGCTGCCCACCGGACAAAGGTGGTTGCACCAGACCCGGCGGACCAGGAAAAGTTCGGCCAAGATAATAATGGCGATCAGGGTCAGCTCCAGCCCTACAGTGCCTTCGTAGATAAGGCGAGCGGTCTGGACCGAAATGATCCCCGGGGCTGAGAACAGGCTGGCCAGGGGAAAACCGAAAAACAGGGTGGCGGCGAGGATTGCCGCCAACACCGCATAGCGGATCAGCGGCTTTGAGCCGAGGGTGAAAAAGCGAACAAAGCCCAGCTTGCTACCCACCGTATCGAACAGTTCGGAGAGGGTATTCTGGGGGCAGACCCAGCTGCAGAAAACCCGGCCCAGGGCCAGGGCGATCCCGGCCGGGATGAGGGCCGAGGCCAGAAGTACGGCCTCGAACCGGAGGGTGGCCAGCAGAGATTGAATAGCGATCAGCGGGTCGGTAAGCAAAACCGGGCCGATGTTCAGCGAATAGAAACTGCCGCTCACTGCGGCGATCCCGCGGCGGTTGAGCAACGGGACCACAACCATGGCGGAAAGGGAAAGGAGCTGGACAATTCTGCGGATAGGGGTAATTCTCATCCTGTCTCTCCAGCGGGCATTATGGTGATGGCGGCGGTGCCAGCCGGGCAAACATGCTCGCAGATTCCGCAGCCCACGCATTTTTTCTCATTGACCACCGGTCGCAGCTCGTTGTCCATGGTGATCGCCTCGTTGAAAAGCGGGCAATGGTCGTAACAGCTCCGGCAAAAGGTGCCCTGCCAGGTAAGACACTCTTTTTTGTTGATCCGCGCCGTCCCCATCCGCACCTGCTCGCGCTTTTTCACCTGCCCGTCCAAGGCGCCGGACGGGCAGACCGGCACACACTTAAGGCAGAGGTAGCAGGGGGAAAGCCTTGCCCGGATGACCGGGGTTCCCATCATCGTCAGGCCGTCGAGCAGACCGGCTACCCTGATCGCCCGGTAGGGGCAGGCCAAAGCGCATTTACCGCAGCGGATGCAGCGGCCGAGAAAGTCCTCTTCCGGCACCGCCCCCGGCGGTCGGAGGAAATCCCTGCTCATCTTACTCCCCTGCCTCATCGGTGCCAGCGTATACCGGATAGACCCCGGTCACCCGCGCTACTGCGGCCAGCCGCTGCATGCCCTCGGTCAGGGCCGCCACCGAGGCGGCCTCGATCACGGTAACGATCTGATTTTCCTTGCTGCCGTGTACTTCCGTGTCCGGCAGCAAGGCCAGCTCGGCCAACACCGCCTCTACCGCCCCTGCTTCCGTTGCCACCACTACGCTTGCGATTGCCATTTTTTCACCTTGGTATGTTAAAAAACCCCTCCCCGGTGACGGATTGCGTCAAGGGAAGCACCGGGGAGGGGCGGAGAAGACCTATTTGTAACTATCCAGCTCTTGAAGCCGGGAAGAAGCGGTCACAGGGTGCCGCAGGTTGCGGCAAGCGGGACGGCGAAGCGTACACCAGGTACGTGAGCCGGACCGATAGCCGCAAGATGCGGTGCCCTGTGATCGCTTCAGGCTTTTTGGAGCTTGACTGCGCATATCTTGAACTCCGGCTGCTTCGACAGGGCGTCGAAGGCGTCGGTGGTCAGCGCATTGATCATCCGGTCCGGGTAGTGCATGGGCACAAAGACCAGCCCGTCCCGCGGCACATCCACCACCTTGGCTTCCAGCACGATGGTGCCCCGGCGGGAGGTGACCCGAACCTTTTCCTTGTTCTTGACCCCTATCTTGGCCGCGTCCCGGGGATTGATCTCCAGATAGGCGTCCGGTGCCGACCGTTTGAGCTCCGGCACCTTGAGGGTCATGGTGCCGGTATGCCAATGCTCGATCTGGCGGCCGGTGGTCAGGGCAAAGGGGTATTCGGCGTCGGGCGGTTCGGCCGGACCTTTGTGGGGCCTTAGCCAAACCGTGACCCGGTTGTTGTCCGGTTTGGCGCCGTAAAATAAAACGCCCTCTGCCTTGGGGTCCTGCTGCTTGACCAGCACGTCGTATTCGGAGGTGTAACGCCGAACCGTGCCGGGATGGTCTTCGGTTGGGCAGGGCCACTGGAGGCCGTGCGCCTTTTTCATCCTGGCCCTGGTCATGCCCATAAAATCGTAGGCCGTGCCCTTGGAGCAGAGGCGGATCTCGTTCCAGACCTCCTCGGAGTTCTTGTAGCTGAAGAGTCTCTTCGCCTCTTCCTTGCGGCCCATGGCGGCAAAAAGCCGGTTGGCGAAATCGATCATCACCATGAGATCGGGCCGCGCCTCGCCCGGCGGATTAACCGCCTTTTCCACATACTGATAGCGCCGTTCGGACTGGCCGTAGGTGCCGTCTTTTTCCACCCAAAGGGCGGCCGGCAGGACCAGGTCGGCCAGTTCCGAGGTTCTCGTCGGGTGATAGGTCTCGGAGACCACCAGAAAGGTGTCGTCACTGGCCATGCCCTTCCGGTAGGGATCAACATTGGGCAGGCTCTGCCCGGGATTGGTGCAGGCCACCCAGAGGCAGCGGGTGGCGCCGCTGTTGACCGAGCGAAACATCTCCATGGCGGTTAGGCCCGGCTTGGCTTGGATCCTCCCGGCGGGCAGACCCCAGAATTTCTCCATTTCCTCCCGGTGCGCCGCATTGGCGACCAGCCGGCCGTAGGGCAGCAGATGACTCAAGAGACCGCCATCGCGGACCCCGCCGCAGGCGTTGGGCTGGCCGGTAAGGGAGAAGGAGGTGGCGCCGGGCCGGCAGATCTGGCCGGTAAGCAAATGCAGGTTATGGACCAGATTGTTGACCCAGACCCCGCGGGTCCGCTGGTTGAGGCCCATGCACCAAAAACTCATGGTCGCCTTGGAGGTCGCAAACCAACGGGCCGCCTTGACGATCTCCGCCGCCGGACAGCCGGAAATCTTCTCCGCCGCCTCCGGGGTGTAATCATCGAGAAACTTCACATAGTCGTCCCAGGCCACCTTCTTGATCTTGGGCGGCGGGCCAGGATCGACCATGGTTTTAAAAATCGTGTGCTTGTCGACAAAAGCCTGATCGTAAAGCTTTTCCTTGACGATTACATGAGCCATGGCGTTTAAGATCGCCAGATCGGTGCCGGGGGTGAAGCTCATGTGCAGATCGGCGATCCGGGCCGACAGGGTCTTGCGAGGATCGGCCATGATGATCTTGACCTCCTTGCCCTTCTGCTTGCGCTCATTGACCAGCCGGAAGATTACCGGGTGGGCCTCGGCCATGTTGGAGCCGATGATGAAGAAGCACTCGGCATGATTGATGTCGTCGTAGGCGCCCATGGGCTCGTCCTTGCCGAAGGTCGAAACGTAGCCGACCGCGGCGGAAGCCATGCATAGCCTGGGGTTGCCGTCGATGTTGTTGGTGCCCAGCCCCCCCTTGAAGACCTTGTTGATGAAGTAGGATTCCTCGGTGTAGGCCTGGCCGGAGCCGTAGAAAGCCACCGAATTGGGGCCGTTCTTGCGGATGGAATCATGGAATTTGTCGACCATGACGGTCATGGCCTCATCCCAGGAGATGCGAACGAATTTGCCGCCTTTTCGCAACAAAGGGTACTGCAGGCGATCCGGCGCATAAAGGATGGCGGGAAGAAAATTGCCTTTTAGGCAGAGGAAGCCTTTGTTCCAGTTCTCCTTGTCGCCCTTCACCGCCACGACCTTGCCTCCCTTGACCCCGGTGTAGACGCCGCAGCCGGCCCCGCAATAGCGGCAGACCCCTTTCACCCACTTATCCGGCTCTCCTGCTGCCGCCGCTGCGCCTCCGGGCAGAGGCAGCTCCAGGCCTATGGCCGAGGCGGCGGCCAGGGCGGCCGAGTATTTCATCAGTTCTCTTCGGGTCATCTGCATGGCTATTTGCCTCCTTTTGCGTGATACGGACTGGCGGCTCCGCCCTTCAGCGTCAGCGCATGATTGTCATGGCAGGAGAAGCAACTCTTTTCCTTTTTACCCTTGGCCTTCATCGCCTGGGCAACCTCATCGGCATGGCAACCGCGGCAAGCGGCAAGTCCGGGGTTGGCCGTAAAACTTTTATCCGTGGTGCCGTGGCAAACGATGCACTTGACGCCCATCAAGCCGTGCTTCCCGTTGAACCAAGTCTTTTCCTGGTCGGCGTGACATTCGCTACATTCCAAGTTTTCCGGGGTGGCCGGATGGTTTTTTTCCGCCCCCAGCACTGCCTGTGGCTGAATCAGCAGACACAGGCCAATCAATACGAACAATCGGTTCATGGTCTCTCCTCAATCGTCGGATCCGAAAGAAAAACGGCCGGGGTGTAGCCACCCCGGCCGCTCATGCTATGGATCTATTTTCTTCATCCCCGGCAGCTTACTTGGCGGCCGCGGTCTTCGGGGCCATGGCCTCGGTGAGCAGCTTAATGCCGGCCTGGGACTCGTTAACCGATTTGGTCAGCGCCTCCTTAGCCATTTCCGGGTTGTGGAAACCGTCGGAATTTTCGGCGGTCCAGTACTCCCAGAGGATATGGGCCTTGAGGTGCTGATCCTGAGCCTTCTTGATGCTCTCCTCGGCCACTCCGGCCTTTTTCGCCTCGACGATCTTGTCGATCAGGGCGGAGAGCCAGTATTCGGCCTTGCGCATCTTGCCCTTGATATGGGCCTTGATCGAGTCGATGGAATACTTGGCCTGCTCCTCGGTCCACTGCGGATGGCACTTGAGGCAGGTTTCCTTGAGCATCACCCTGGGGGTGACGGCGAAATGCGAGGTATAGACCTTGCCGGCCTTGTTCTTCAGCTTCGGGGTATGGCAGGAATCGCAGCCGACTCCGGCCTTGGCGTGCTTGGAGTTGTAGTAGGACTCCGATTCAGGATGCTGGGCCTTCCAGAGCAGACCGCCGGTGATGGCGTGCTTGAAGTCCATGAAGTTGATCTTGTTTACATAATGATCATAGAGCCCGAAAACATCCTTGTACGGGAAATGGTTGGTGCGGCGGTCGGCCATCGTGACCTTCTGGCCGGTCTTGGTGTCGGTGCCGGGGTTGCAGTTGTACTCCACATGACACTGACCGCACTGCAAGCGGGAATCGTACTTGTCCAAGAGAGCGATCTTGCGGGTGAAGCCCCGGACCCCCATGTCGATAACCTTGATTCCGGTCCGCTTCGGATCTTTGTGCCAGAGAGTATCTCCGTCCGGCCGGGTAAGGGCGTCGATCAGGCCGTCCCGGACGATGCGGGGCTTGGCGGCGTGCGGGTCATGGCAGGTAAAGCAGCTCAAGCCGTGCTCGACATCCTTGGCCACCTCCACCACATTGGACTGCCGGGACCACTGGGCGCCTTCCACCTTGTCGCCCATATAGGCCCACTTGAGGATCTGGTCCTGGGTCTTGCACTGGAGGCAGACCGGATTGGCCGCCGCAGCGCTCTGCGGGATGAAGGCCTTGTGTTCCTTGGTCTCCGGATGGGTGTCCACCAGAACATCCCAGGTCTTGCCCTTCTCGAAAATATAGTTCCAGCCGTTCTTGGGCTGGAAACGGCCGCCGAAGGAACGGTCCACCGCAAGCTGGTCGGTGAGCATGTTGACATGGCTGCGGGTAAGGTTGTGTTCCTTGGTGAAGCCGTGACCGGCCATCAGCTTATCCCAGTAGGGGTTGGGCGAACGGTTGGTAAGCTGGGACTTTTCATCCCGGGCCGGACGATGGTAAGCTTGTTTCATGAAGCTGTCGTACTGATCCTTGTGGCATGCGCCGCAGGTTTCCCAGGACATCCTCGTTTCCGGCCGGGTTTCCTTGCCCGGGTTTGCCAGATGATTGGCCAGACCGCCATGGCAGCTGACGCAGTTCACCTTGCTGTGCTTGCCCATGAGGTGGAGCTCTTTCACCGTGCCGTGGCATTCGTAGCAGGCCGCCGGATTAACATTCTTTTCCTGGACAGCTTTCATCGCCGTGCCCTTCTTTGCCTGGGCGTCAGCCTCCGGGACGAACATTACAGCCATCGGCGCAAAAACAAACAGGGCCGCCGCCGTTACAACAGTCTTTTTGTACATCTTTTCCCTCCTTCGTTTTGGTTTACCTCCGGGGACAACCGGAGCGAAAGCTTACGGGCCGGCCTTTTCCGCCCTGATTTCTCCATCTTCGAAATTGTATCACAACTGCCTGTAAAGGTGTGGTTAATGGCGGTAAAGATTAGGTAAATGTTTACTAACTCTACGGCAGCACCACTTCTGCATAACCGGCCAATTCTGCCGACAATTGATAGTCGCAGGCCTGCTCAAGCGCAAGAGTACACTTCGCCGGTCTTTTCCTGACTCTGCGGCAGCAGCGAAAACGGCACTGCTGAACAGTTAGCCATGTTGGACGTTTTGGTTGCGAAAAGATAAAGATGAGTTGAGCAGCTTGCCTGCTCAAACGAAACTTATGCCCTTTGGGTATAAAAAGGGAGGGAATGACGGACGGCAGGAATCAGCGATGGAGTACAAACCGGATAAAAAGCAGGATGATCTCCTGCCGGAAAAAAAGATAGAGCAGGGCCGCAATGGCGAGGAAGGGGCCATAGGGGATTACGGTCTTGCCGCCCTTGCGCTGTTTGATCATGGCCCCTACACCCACCACCGTACCCAGGACCGAACTGGCGAACACCACAAAAGGCAAGGACTGCCAGCCCAGAAAAGCGCCGATCATGGCCAGCAGCTTGATGTCGCCGCCGCCCATACCTTCCCGCCTGGTAAACAGGTAATAGATCAGGGCGACCAGATAAAAACTTCCCCCCCCGAAAAGAACGCCCAACCCGGCTTCCTGCCAGGTAATAAACGGGTTGATAAAGGAGAGGCCAAAACCAATAACAATGCCGGGCAGGCTGATTGCATCGGGAATGATCTGGTGCTGAACATCAATGAAAATGATCGCGAGCAAGGCAGCGCAAAAGAGGAAATAGAGGGGATAGAGAATGGTAAGGCCGAAATGCTGATACAAAGCCAGGGATAACCCCGCCATGGCGGCTTCGACCAGGGGATAGCGCCAGGAGATCCGCGCGCCGCACTGTCTGCACCTGCCGCGCAACAGGAGGAAACTCAGCAAAGGGATGTTATCGTACCACAGGATGCTTTTTTTGCAGGCCGGACAATGGGAGGATGGGAAAACGATAGAAGCGCCTTCCTCGGGCAGACGCACGATGACCACGTTAAGAAAGCTACCGACCATTACTCCGAACAAGGTCACAAAAAAAGAAAATAAATTCTCAGCCATGCTTCGTGTTTCCTTGCCCGACCAGGTCGGTATTTTTCAAGAGGGTGCCACGGCACTGCGGGTCACATAACTGCCTGTTGCCAAAGCGCAGAAATTTCTGCTATAGTACCCTACAAAATTTCCAGCCACAATAGGCCATTGGCTCAGCTTGACCTGAAAAGATCCTCCAGCCCTACCCGGGAAATGCCGGAAATGGCTAAAACCACCAAACCGTAACTATTCAGCAGTGCCCCAGGTTGCGGTCAGCGGGACGGCAAAGCGTACACCGGGTACGTGAGCCGGCCCGATCGCCGCAAGATGGGGTGCTGCTGGATAGTTACCTTAATAAAGCCAGTGGCTGTGGAGTATTACCGGTGATTCTTTCCCTCGACGAATCCATCCAAAAACTAAAAACAGAAATCCTGTCCCAGGACTGGAGCCTGTCCCAAAAAAAGATTGAACCTCTGCTGGCGGCCCTTGCCTGCCTGAGAAATCGCTTCAGTAACAGAAAAAATGCCCTGGCCATTCTGGCCATGGCGGACAGCATCCTGCTCTACGCCCAAAAACGGCAAGCCCCGGTCCCCTCTGAATTTATCGACTTACTCAAGGAGACATTGGCCCATCTGGTCAACATGCATGAAGACGACAACTTCGACCAGAACAAGGATACCGAGTTGTGCCAAAGAGTGTATGGAAAATTTGCAAAACTCAGGGAGAAAGCAGCCACAAAAAAGAAGCTGCCCATCAGACCGGCAACGCTAGCGGTAGAGTCATCTGCCGATTTGAATCTTTGCCCGGAGCCGATTTATCAGAACAATGCAGCAACAGAACCTGCCCAGACCAGGATCTCCCGAACCTCTTTGGCCAAGGCTCCCGAACAGGCCGCGGCCAAAGCCGAAGACGCAAAAACCCTGCCAATCCAGCCTGGGGCCATGCTCCGCCCCATCACCATCGGCCAACTTCATTTTGCCATTGCTGAAGAAGACATCGCTCTAATCAAACCGCTCTCTCCCGAAAAGAGAAAAAAATATATCAAAAGCAGCCAAATCCCCATGAATGATCTGGGAGGCTGGTTTCGCCGCCTGTCCAGCCAGATGAAAGGTCCCCTTGCCCTGCTCAAAAACGGCAAGCTTACAAAACTGATTCTTCCCCTCATGATCCCTCGGGGCATTGGACTTACGGATCTACCTGACGAAGAGGCCAACATGCTGGTGGTGCTAAGCAAAGGGCTTTGGCACGGGGTGATCCTCTGCCGCTTTGCGCAGGAAGCGGCCCCGTTGCTTTCTTTAGCTTGGGCAAAAAATGGGGACCTTGTCGGGCCAGTCCGGCTTGAAAAAGGCCAGAATGAACTGCAACTGCTGAACATCAGTCAACTGCTTGAACGGGAAGGTTTTCTCTTTCTGCCGGAGGGCAGATCCCCAAACCACGCCACAGAACAAGAGGGTTCGACCATGAAAGACAAACGAAAAAATACCAGGGTGCCGCTTCAGATCATCATCAACCTGGACTTTCCGAATCGGAGCTACAAGAATTGCAAAACCTCGGACTTGAGCGCCAAGGGAGTCTTTGTGCTTGACATTACCGGACACCAGCTCGGCGAACACTGCCTGGTCTCCCTGCATCTGGAGGGATCAACCAGCCACCTGAGCCTGGAAATGAAAGGCGAAGTTGCCAGGATCGAAGAACATGGCCTGGCCCTGCACTTTTACGAGATGGATCTGGACAGTTTTTCCCACCTGAAAAATATTCTCTATTATAATGCCGAAGACCCGGATGTGCTGGACGAGGAACTTACCACGCAGTTCGAAAGTTCACAGGCCAAGGATTGATCAGATATGAGCCCGTCTTCCAGTAGCTCCCGCAAAAAAAGTTCTCCCCGCAAGGCTCCCATGGCGGTAATCGCCGCCTTTCTTCTCCTCTGGCTGGTCGGTGTCGCCACTGGTGAACCTGGCCGGGTTCTGGAACAAGCAGTGCAGGTCTGCCTGAGCTGCATAGGGATAGGCTGAAAGTGGAAACCGTACGTAAATGGGTCCAGGTGATCATGGGGTTCCTCATGAACAGCTCCTGGTCCTTCCCCTTTACCAGGACCATCTATCAGGGGCCGCTCAAGGTAATCTGCTCGCCCGGCCTCAACTGTTACTCCTGTCCGGCTGCCACCACTTACTGCCCCATGGGTTCGCTCCAGCAATTGCTGGGTGGCCTGCGCTTCGCTCTGGAAAACGGCCAGTATTATTTCGGTTTTTCGGTACTGGGCAGCATCGGCATCCTCGGCGGGCTGTTCGGCAGGATGATCTGCGGCTGGGCCTGCCCTTTCGGCTTTATCCAGGAGCTGCTGCACAAGATCCCCACCCGGAAATTTGGGATCCCGCGCTTGCTCTCGCATGGCAAATTCGTCTTCCTCCTCCTCTTTGTCATTGTGTTGCCCCTGGTACTCGTTGATGAATCAGGCCTCGGCAATCCCTGGTTCTGCAAGTTCGTCTGCCCTGCCGGTACTCTGGAAGCAGGAATCCCTATGCTCCTGCTTCAGCCCAACCTCCGCAATACCATCGGCCTGCTTTTTCTCAATAAGTTCATGATAATGCTCATCTTCCTGACTTGGGCCATCTTTGCCAGCCGCCCCTTCTGCCGGACGGCCTGTCCATTGGGCGCTTTTTACGCTCTGTTCAGCCGGGTCAGGCTGATCAAACTGCGCCTGGATGAAGCCCGATGCACCAACTGCAAGGCCTGCCATCATGTCTGCCCCATGGGGGTCAAATTCAATGAATCCCCAGATGACCCGGAATGCATCAGCTGCATGGCCTGTATGAACAAGGCATGCAAATTCAACGCCATCTCCCTGGAAATAGGCGGCATTCCACTCGCCGTTCCAGACAAGGGTATCTCCCTGTCCAGCAAACCGTAACCACGCAGCACAAGGGGATTTTCTTATGATCCGACGACTTTGCCTCGGACTCATCTTTCTGTTGCCTTTGGCCTCTGCAGCCCACGCGGAAATGGTGAGCATCTGCCGCCACAAAGTGTCAATGCATTCCGGTCCAGAAACAACATCCCCAATTAAATGGGAATTTGGCCTCGGCTACCCTCTGAAGGTGATTAGCCGCAAGGGTAACTGGCTCAAGGTTGCTGACTATGAGTCAGACACTGGCTGGGTTGATAAGAAACTGGTTGGCAAAACGCCCTACATGATTGTCAAAAATGAAGAAACCATTATCCGCAATGGCCCAGGAGAAAAACAGCGCATAGTCGGAGAGTCCAATCGCGGCGTGGTTCTGAGGACCATCAAACACAAGAAAGGTTGGGTCCAGGTAAAACACGAATCCGGCCTTACCGGCTGGATCCGGCGCGACCTGCTCTGGGGATGGTGATCATGCAACAATTTCTCGGTAAATAGACCTCTAACAACAAAAAGCCCGCATTCCTTTACAGAAAGCGGGCTTCAGGATAACACCGGACGTTACCGGACTAATAAATGGCGGAGAGCGAGGGATTCGAACCCTCGGTAGAACTTTTGGTCCTACACTCGCTTAGCAGGCGAGCACCTTCGGCCTACTCGGTCAGCTCTCCACAATTTTTATTCGCTTGTCGTTGGCGGAGGAAGTAGGATTCGAACCCACGGTACTTGCGTACAACGGTTTTCAAGACCGCCGCCTTAAACCACTCGGCCATTCCTCCCTAAGTCCGTCAGTTATGTACCATTTCAAAAAAGCGATGTCAATGCCTGAGGGGAACCAGATCTGAAAGAAAAGTTTCCTGCAGAGAGTCGTCATCCCTATTTGAGTCTTCAGCATAGGATGCGATTTTTTAAAGGGGCTCCTGTTCGGGACAAAACGATCCGTATCACTCTAAACGGTTATATTCTAAACAAGTCTGTCTTGGCACACAAAAAAGCTGGTTTGAACAACACGCTCAAACCAGCTTGGACTTTTCACTAAAGGATAAATGGACTAATTATCCTCTTTTACCCCTTTCGCTTCACTATAATTTACCAGCTCCAAAATAGCCATCTCGGCCGCATCACCCAGGCGATTGCCAGTTCTGATAATCCGGGTATACCCTCCGTTCCTGGTCATGTACTCATCCTTGAGAACATCAAACAGCTTGGCCACAACTTTCTTGTCCTGCATGAAAGATAAAGCCTGACGCCGCGCGTGGAGATCGCCGCGCTTGGCCAAGGTAATCATTTGATCCGCCACTTTGCGAACCTCCTTGGCCTTGGGCGCAGTGGTCACAATCCTCTCGTGCTCAATCAAAGATGTCACCATATTACGAACCATGGCCTGACGGTGAGAGGTTGTCCTGCCAAGTCTCTTGCCTTCTTTTCTATGTCTCATAACTACCCTCTTCCCGGATTTATGACTGCTCTTCAGGCACCTTGTCTGAAACGACAGGAGGCTCCCAGCCATCTAATTTCATGCCCAGCGAAAGCTCCATCTCAGACAGCAACTGCTTGATCTCATTTAGAGATTTGCGACCAAAATTTTTGGTCTTCAGCATCTCAGCCTCTGATTTCTGCACCAGCTCGCCGATGTGACGAATATCAGCATTACGGAGGCAATTAGCTGAACGAACTGAAAGTTCAAGATCTTCTACGCTGCGATAGAGATTCTCATTAACAGGTGAACGCAGATCTACACGTGTCTCATCAATAACAGGTTCAACAGATTTCTCATCAAAGGCAATAAAAACCTGCAACTGCTCTTTCATTATTTTGGCTGCATAGGCCAAAGCATCTTCAGGCCGCACGCTGCCATCGGTGGTAATTTCCAGAATCAACTTATCATAATCAGTCTGCTGGCCGACACGCGCCTGACTGACAATAGACTTTACATTTACAATGGGAGTGAAGATAGCATCAATGGGAATTACCCCGATCACCTGCTCCTCAGCCTTGTTTTTTTCAGCGGTGACGTAGCCTTTACCCCATTTCACCTCAAACTCCGCCTTAAACACCCCCTCGCCGGTGATAGTGCAAATCTCCTTATCAGGATTCATCACCTCCACCTTGCCGCCAGAAGAGATAATATCTCCGGCGGTAACAGGACCAAGTTTGTTCTTTTCAATCCTGACGATTTGTGAATCGAGAGTATTCAGCTTAAGGCGAACTTCTTTAAGGTTGAGGATGATCTGGGTCACATCTTCCTTAACCCCAGGAATGGTTGACAATTCGTGAAGCGCGCCATCAATTTTTACCGAAGTAATAGCCGCGCCCTGTATCGAGGATAACAGTATCCTGCGCAGGGAATTCCCGATCGTCGTGGCAAAACCTCGCTCCAATGGCTGACAGATAAATTTACCGGAACTTTTTGTATGGCTCTCCTGGTCTACTTCCAGTCTTTCAGGAATGATAAGCTCATGCCAATTTCTGTAAAACGGATCAGACTCAAGTGTCATGTTTTCCTATTGCTCCACGGTTGGCTAATTATTTGGAGTAAAGCTCTACAATCAACTGCTCCTGAATCGGCATGGTGATTTCCTGCCGGACAGGCAATGCTTTTACAGTTCCCTTGTAGTTTTCTTTATCAAGCTCCAACCAGCTTGGCACACCACGTCGCACAACAGCCTCGAGACTTTCATTAATGGCGGCAACCTTCCGGCTTTTTTCTCTCAAAGTAATGACGTCATTCACCGAAACCCGGAAAGATGGGATGTTCACTTTCCTGCCGTTTACCTGAATATGATCATGCCGAACCAGCTGCCGTCCCTGATTACGGGAATTTGCATAACCAAGGCGATAAATCACATTGTCAAGCCTGCTTTCCAGAAGCATCAACAGATTTTCACCTGTAACACCCTTGATTCGCTCGGCTATCTCAAAATATTTATGAAATTGACCTTCCAGCATGCCATACATGCGACGTACTTTTTGCTTTTCCCGTAACTGAATGGAATAATCAGAAACCTTGCGCACCCTGGCCTGGCCATGCTGTCCTGGTGGGAATGAGCGCCTTTCAAAAGCACACTTATCTGAATAACATCTGTCGCCCTTCAAAAACAACTTGAGTTTTTCGCGCCGACACTGCCGGCATTCCGCGCCTCTATATCTGGCCAATTTGGACCTCCACTCAATCTCACTCAATCAAACTTTAATTAACAAAACTTTGCGCCCCGCCCTGCTCCGCTAGACTCTTCTTCTCTTGGGAGGCTTGCAGCCATTATGCGGCACAGGGGTAACATCACGGATAACGCTCACATCAAAGCCGTTCGTCTGCAAAGCCCGAATAGCAGATTCACGTCCCGGCCCAGGGCCATTGACCCTGACCTCGACTTTGCGCATGCCATGTTCCTGCGCTTTTTTCGCAGCGGCATCAACCGTGTTTTGCGCAGCAAAAGGGGTGCTTTTCCGTGACCCCTTAAAGCCCAAACAACCGGCACTTGACCAGGAAATTACATTCCCCTGCCTGTCCGCAAAAGTAACAAGGGTATTGTTGAAAGTGGAGTGAATAAAACATATTCCCTCAGGTACGTTCTTCTTTTCCTTGCGTTTAGGACGACTCGCTTTCGGACTAGCCATTATAACTCCTGTAAACAATCCAGAATGATTATTTAATATCTACTTTTTACTTTTTATTGCTGACCGTCTCGGACCTTTTCTGGTCCTGGCATTAGTCTTGGTACGCTGTCCTCGACAAGGCAACCCTTTCCGGTGACGAATTCCGCGATAGCATCCCGCATCAGTCAACCGTTTCACATCCATGGCAACTTCCCGTCGACGATCGCCCTCAACCACAAACTGATCATCCATGATTTTCCTGATGTTGGTAACATCACTTTCAGACAAATCATCGCTGCTCGTTGTATGCGGCAAACCGACCAAATCCAGGATTTTGCGGGCGGAAGTCCTGCCAATCCCATGGATATAGGTTAAAGCAATAACCATGTGCTTATTTCTAGGTAAATCAACACCAGCTAAACGTGCCAAGGCATGCCTCCCTTGCTAGTCAAAAAAAATTAAAGAATTATCCCTGCCGCTGTTTGTGCTTTTTTATCTTACATGAAACACGCAAGACGCCTTTTCGTTTGAATACCCGGCAGTCACTACAAATTTTTTTCACAGAAGATCTTACTTTCATTATGCAACCCTTTATTATGCGACTAAGAATATTTCACTTCTTCTTTGCCCTGAATGTCACTCTGCCCCGTGTGAGATCATAAGGAGACAACTCGACAGTGACACGATCTCCCGGGAGAATCTTGATAAAATGCATCCTCATCTTTCCGGAAATATGGGCTAATATCCGATGTCCATTGTCAAGCTCAACCCTAAACATTGCATTGGGGAGAGGTTCAACTATGGTTCCTTCAACCTGAATGGCTTCTTCTTTGGACATAAACCCCTTATCTCGGCAACGCGCTTCTTTCTGGCTAAATCCAAAATATAAATCTGGCAGACAGAAAGCAGAGGATATTACCTTATTTAATTTTTTTTGCCTTATTTTTTTTCAAAAAGACAAAAAAAAGCTACCCAGACAACTCGCTCAAAATTATGGGCTCACCGTCTGTTACAGCAATTGAATGCTCAAAATGCGCCGAGATTTTTCTGTCCCTGGTTACAACCGTCCATCCGTCCTGCAACACATCGACTGAGTGTGTACCGAGATTAACCATGGGCTCTATAGCAAGAACCATACCCGGCATGAGCTTGGGTGTCCGCTCACCCCTCACATAATTTGGTATTTCCGGGGCCTCATGGAGATGGCTACCAATACCATGGCCGACAAACTGCCGGACAACCGAAAAACCGTGCTTTTCCACATGTTCCTGCACAGCTTTGGATATGTCGTTTATGCGATTCCCGGGAACTGCCTGGGCAATCCCTCTATAAAGGGCCTCCCTCGTCACTTCCAGCAAAAAAAGCCGTTCCGCAACAACCTTCCCGACAGGAATGCTAACAGCGGCATCACCGTAATAGCCTTTATACTTAACGCCAAAATCTATACTGACTATGTCACCATCCCGGACTACGACCTTCTTGGATGGAATCCCGTGTACCACCTGTTCATTGATGGAAACACACAGACTACCAGGGAAACCACGATATCCTTTAAAAGCAGGTTCGGCCCCACAATCACGACAATATTTTTCTGCCAGTGCATCCAAAAATATGGTTGTGCAGCCAACCTCAATTCTCTCGGTAAGCAGAGCCAAAGCCTTGGCAACGATCCGATTAGCCTCCAGCAATAGCTCAATTTCTCGAGGTGACTTCAGAATAATTGCCATGGTCATGTCAAAAAAACTATCAACGGCCCTTAAAGCCACCTGACTTCATAAAACCATCATAGTTGCGCATAACCGTATGAGACTCAATCTGCGCTATGGTATCAATCGCTACCCCGACAACGATCAGCAGGGCGGTGCCACCAAAATAAAAAGGCACATTCAGCTTATTGATCAGGATGGTCGGAAGCACACAAATAACACTGATATAGGCAGCACCGATGACCGTTATCCGCACCACAATCCTGTCGATGAAATCGGAGGTCTTCTTCCCCGGTCTGATCCCCGGAACAAACCCGCCATGTTTTTTCAAATTTTCCGCGATGTCAACCGGGTTAAAAGTAACCGCCGTATAGAAAAAGCAGAAAAATACAATAAAAGCGATAAACAGCAAGGTATGCGGCAAACTTCCCCAGCTGAGAGCAGCACTCATTTTCTGCACCCAATCAACTTGGATAAACTGCCCGATGGTGGCGGGAAACATCATGATGGAAGAGGCAAAAATAGGCGGAATAACCCCGGACATATTGATTTTAAGAGGAAGGTGTGATTGTTGCCCCCCGTACATTTGCCTACCGACCATCCGCTTTGCATACTGAATGGGAATCCGCCGCTGCGCCGTTTCAAAAAATATGACAAAAGCGATTACCGCCGCAATCATCAGCAACAAAACGGGCAACATAATATAGGCAATTTCACCCGCGCTGGCCATCTTGAAGGTATTCACAAGGGCGGCAGGCATTCTCGCCACGATACCCGCAAAGATGATCATTGAAATACCGTTACCAATACCCCGCTCGGTCATCTGTTCACCAAGCCACATAATAAAAGCGGTGCCGGAAGTAAGGGTCAGCATGGTCATCAAGCGAAAATGCCACCCAGCGGCAATAACCACCATCTCCCCTGTTCCGGGAGCGGTCATGCTTTCAAGACCAATACTGATAAACAACCCCTGAACCACGCTTAACACTACCGTGGCGTAACGGGTGTACTGTGTGATTTTACGGCGACCAGCCTCACCTTCTTTTGAAAGGGACTCGAGCTGGGGAACGACCACAGTCAACAGCTGAAAGATAATCGAAGCGCTGATGTACGGCATGATGCCCAAGGCAAAGATGGAAAAATTTTCCAAAGCCCCGCCGGAAAACATGTTGAACATGTCAAAAAGAGAGCCAGCGCTTTTTTGAAAAAATTGATTCAGCGCTTCTCCGTTAATACCTGGCGTTGGGATCTGCACTCCGGCTCGGTAAACGGCGAGCATGATCACCGTAAATAAAATCCGGCGCCTTAATTCCGGGATATTCGCAGCATTCTGAACCCCAGCGCGCATCTATTTATTCCTCAACCTTGCCACCAACAGCTTCTATCTTCTGACGCGCAGAACTGCTTACCTTGTCGACAGCAACAATTAGCGCGTGTTGCAACTCACCATTGCCAAGAATTTTCACCAGCTTGTCATTTTTGGTAACAAGACCAGCAACGATCAAAGCCTGCCTGTCAACCCTGGAGTCAGCCGCAAACCGCTCAAGTTCTTGGATATTAATAATGGTGTAGACTTTCTTGAAGATATTATTAAAGCCACGCTTTGGCAACCGACGCTGAAGAGGCATCTGGCCACCTTCAAAGCCAATTTTTATGCCGCCACCAGACCGGGCCTTATGTCCCTTATGTCCACGGGTTGCCGTCTTACCATGACCGGAACCAAGGCCACGGCCTATTCTCTTTCTCGGCTTTCTCGAACCTGGCTGCGGCGATAAATTGCTTAAGGTCAACATAAATTAATCCTCCACCTCAACCAGATGTTCGACTTTTTTAATCATCCCCCGGATTTCAGGAGTATCCTGCCGAACAACAGTTTTATTGATTTTTGTCAGCCCCAGGCCGATCAACGTTGCACGTATTTTCTCAGTGCTTCCGATCTTGCTCTTTTTCAGGGTCACTTTGAGCTGATTTGCCATTTTGATACCTATTAACTCTTCATTAATGTCATGCTGTTTTCAGCACACAATTCAAACCTGGATCAATCCCCTGCAAATATTAGCTTATTAACATGGGGGGGAACAAACTGTTCAGGCGGAAATTTCCTCAACTGACTTCCCACGTCTAGAAGCAATCTGTTGCGGAGAACGCAACCTCCGCAAACCATCCATGGTGGCCTTGACCAGATTATGCGGATTATGAGAGCCGATACATTTGGTCAGAATATTATGAACCCCAGCCGCTTCAAGCACGGCACGAACAGCCCCGCCGGCAATCACACCGGTTCCTTCAACAGCAGGCTTCAACATTACATTTCCAGCGCCAAATTTCCCGAAAACCTCGTGCGGTATGCTTATGTTGGTTATGGAAACACTTTTCATGTCCTTACGTGCCTGCTCAACTCCCTTCCTGATTGCCTCAGGAACCTGATTGGCTTTGCCAAGACCGCATCCGACTTTTCCTTTCCCATCACCGACAACAACAATGGCGCTGAAACTGAAACGACGTCCACCCTTGACTACTTTTGCAGTTCTGTTGATATGAACGATCTTTTCAATAAACTCGTCGCCACTTGTGTTCTTATTAAAATCTGCCAAGATTCACCCCCAAATTGCTTTGGATTTTTTTACAGGGATAAGGATTTTTCACGGGAAAAATTAGAAATCAAGACCGCCTTCACGAGCCCCATCCGACAAAGCCTTGACCCGGCCATGATAAAGATAACCACCCCGGTCGAAAACCACCTTGCCGATACCTTTGACTTTGGCGAGTTCGGCAATTTTCAATCCAACTTGCCGCGCCTTCTCGGCTTTCCCCTTGATCTCAGCGGCGACCATTCCTCTATCCACGGTGGACATGGCAACCAGGGTATTTCCGGCAACATCGTCTATAATCTGACAATAGATATGCTTTGCGCTTTTGAAAACACGCAGACGCGGTCTCTCAGGAGTCCCGGTAATATTTTTCCTGATCCGTTTAACCCGTTTTTCACGAGCAATTTCTTTCGGATTTGTCTTACCCATTGTTTTACCTTATGAATATTTAGGAGCCGTTAATAATAAACTTTATTTTCTTGCCCCTTTTGTTTACACAACCCCTCTACTTCTTAGAAGCAGACTTGCCGGCCTTCCGGGCGATATATTCATCCGTGTAGCGAATTCCTTTCCCTTTATAGGGCTCGGGCGGACGAACAGCGCGGATTTTAGCGGCAGTTTCACCAAGCAACTCTTTATCAATACAATCCAAGGTGACATTATTTGCTTTGTCGACCTCGGCAGTAACCCCACTGGGAAGATCAAACGCCACCGGATTGGAATAGCCAACGCTGAGGTTCAAAACAGCGCCTTTCACCTCGGCCCGGTAACCAACCCCTTCGATGGATAACTTTTTCTGGAAACCCTTATCCACCCCAATAATCATATTACTGACCAAGGTCCTGGTGAGGCCGGAAAAAGCTCTGGTCCTTTTGCTGTTATCCTTCCGGACAACGACCAGCTGGTCGCCTTCTTCCTGCAGAGCAATCTCCGGGCGGATAATGCGCTCCAGCGTCCCTTTGGGGCCGGCGACCTTAACATACGTTCCATTTATATCAAGCTTAACCCCTTTAGGAACAGGGATAGGTTGATTGCCAATCCTAGACATGACGACTCTCCACTTGTTACGAAATACTCAATATTTACACCCAAAGGGCATAAGTTTCGTTTGAGCAGGCAAGCTGCTCAACTCAGCTATAGCAATTACAGAATCGATCTACCAAACTTCACAGAGAAGCTCGCCGCCAATCTTCATGGCCCGGGCTTCTTTATCTGTAAAAATTCCTTTGGAAGTCGAAATAATCGCAATACCAAGGCCACTCATCACCTTGGGGATCTGGTCATGCTTCACATAAATGCGGCGACCCGGCTTGCTGACCCGCTTCAAGTTAGTGATAATCCGCTCATTGTTCTGATCGTATTTCATTTCAATACGCAAAACACCTTGCGTGTCCGTATCAAGAACCTGAAAGTCATTGATGAACCCTTCCTTTTTCAGGATCGCGGCAACACCGGTTTTCACTTTCGAAAGCGGCATTTCAACCGTCGCGAACTTGACCATGCCGGCATTTCTTATCCTGGTCAGCATATCAGCCAGGGGGTCAGTCATGCACATAGTGCTTGCTCCCTATGATGTTTTTTAAATCAAACAGTTAACATATCTCAGGCGATCATACCTGCACTACCAACTTGATTTGGTAACACCGGTAATTTCACCACGATTAGCCAAACTCCGGAAGCAGATACGGCATACCCCGAATTTCCGATAAACGGCTTTCGACCGACCGCACAACCCGCAACGGTTATAAGCCCTCACTGGAAACTTCGGCGTCCGCTTGCACTTTGCTATCAAAGACTTTTTAGCCAACTTCTTCCTCCTTACCCTGTGCTATTTCCTGAAGGGCATTCCCATTACTTTCAGAAGAAACCGCCCCTCATCATCAGACTCGGCGGTCGTAGTAATCGCAATATTGAGTCCCTTGATTTTATCGATTTTATCATAATCAATTTCAGGGAAAATAATATGCTCCTTGATGCCCATGGCATAATTGCCACGCCCATCAAACGACTTCAGGGATAACCCCCGGAAATCCCGGACTCGCGGCAAGGCAATGTGAACCAGTTTGGCAAAAAAATCATACATCCGGTCGCCACGGAGCGTTACCCGACAACCAATGGGTACCCCGGCACGCAGCTTGAATCCGGCAATAGACTTCTTCGCTTTGGTAACGACAGCCTTCTGCCCAGCAATCATGGTCAGCTCCTGAACCGCACTGTCAATAATCTTTGGGTTCTGCACCGCTTCCCCCAAACCCATATTCAGTACGATCTTGGTGATCTTCGGCACTTGCATGATGTTCTGGTAGCCAAATTCCTGCATAAGCTGCGGGACACACTCACCCTGATATATCTCTTTTACCCCGGCCATTCTTGCCTCCAAAAAAAATCAGGACCTATTAGGCTTTCGCCTCTACAGATTCAGTACACTTCTTGCAAATGCGAACCTTAGATCCATCTTCCAGTATTTTTTTGCCTACCCGTGAAGTCTTTGAACATTTGGGGCAAATCACCATCAGGTTGGAAGCATCAATTGCCGCCTCCTTCTCAATGATCCCACCCTGCTGGTTCGTTTGACTAGGCTTCGTGTGCCGTTTGATCATGTTGATCTTTTCTACGATGGCTTTACCATCGGTCGCGTTGACCTTAATGACCTTGCCGACCCGACCTTTGTCCTTGCCGGCGATCACCTCAACCTGATCGTTAACTTTCAGATGCGTTTTTGCTCTCATAACTTCAGCCTCTCAACCGTCCGAAAAATTCGGACAGGAACTCTTTGAATATCCAGACCTTCGTTTCAACCGCGGTTACAGAACTTCCGGAGCCAGGGAAATAATTTTCATATAGCCCTTCGGACGCAACTCCCTCGCCACAGGCCCAAAAATGCGGCTGCCAATCGGCTCCCCTGAATTTGCCAGCAACACAGCGGAATTATCATCAAAGCGAACAATCGTATCATCCGTGCGACGAATCTCTTTAACGGTCCTTACCACGACTGCCCGGAGAACATCACCTTTCTTAACTTTTGCATTCGGAATCGCCTCTTTAACGGTGACAACAATCACATCACCGACAGAGGCATACCGCCGCCTGGTTCCCCCCAGAACTCTTATGCAAAGAACCTTCTTGGCGCCTGAATTATCTGCCACATTAAGTACGGTTTCTGTTTGTATCATCTCTTCACCAACCGCCAAACACTTTACAAGTACCAAGCAAACCGCTTAAGCACTTAGTTATCAAAAACCGCAAACTATACGGCCTTCTCTATGACTTCCATAATCCGCCACCGCTTATTCTTGCTCAGCGGGCGACACTCTTCAATCAAAACCCTGTCGCCGACGCTGCAGCTATTTTCCGGATCATGAACCATGCATTTAGCATGCTGACGCATGAATTTCCCATAAAGTTTATGGGGAACAAGGCGCTCGGTCTGCACTATAGCACTCTTGTCCATCTTGGTGCTGACAACAAAACCAACCTTTTTCTTTTTATTCGAATTCTCATCAACCATGAATGTATCCTACCCAAATAGCGTTATCAATTGACGCAAGTACTAAAGACACCAGTAAACTTGGCCAGAAACCATCTGCTACGAATTATGTGCAGTAAGAGCGGTTTGCATCCGAGCAATTTCTTTGCGCAACTGACGCAGTTTAGCCGTATTCTCCAAGGGGCGGATGCCGTGCTGGAATTTCAGTCTGAAATGCTCTTCCGACAATTCCCTCACCTTGACCAGAAGCGCGTCTTTCCCAAGTTCACGTATATCCTTCATCTTCATAAAGTTGTCCCCACATAAATCACTTTAGTCGGAAAAGGGAGTTTGTTGGCGGCCAAACGCAAGGCTTCGCGGGCTAAATCGTCATCCACCCCGGCCAGCTCATAGAGGATGCGCCCCGGCTTTACCTGGGCAACCCAATATTCTGGACTTCCCTTGCCCTTTCCCATTCTGGTTTCCGCAGGCTTCTTGGTAATCGGCTTATCCGGAAAAACACGGATCCACAGCTGCCCGGTTCTTTTAATCTTTCTATTGATTGCAATACGAGCCGCCTCAATCTGCTGGGCGGTCATCTTGCCACAACCCACAGCCTTGAGGGCATATTCGCCGAAAGAGAATCCAGACCCGCGATACGCTGCGCCAGTCAGGCGGCCCTTAAACATCTTTCTATGTTTTACTTTTTTTGGACTTAACATCTGTATATCCTATCTGTGACTGACTTTTTTAAAGCCGTTTCGCTCGACAAAGAGTTATTCGGCAATCTGGTCGGCAGCACTCAGAACTTCACCCTTGAAGATCCAAACCTTAACGCCGATTTTGCCATAGGTAGTATTCGCCTCTGCAACACCATAGTCAATATCGGCACGAAGAGTATGCAGAGGAACACGTCCCTCCCGCACCCATTCCTGGCGGGCAATTTCCGCTCCGCCCAACCGGCCTGAACACGCGATCTTAACACCTTTAGCCCCGAACTTCAAGGCCATATTTACTGACTTCTTCATGGCACGACGGAAGGCAACCCGTCTTTCCAATTGCAAGGCGATATTTTCCGCAACCAGCTGGGCATCTGCCTCAGGACGCCGAACTTCCTGAATATCCAGGACGCACTCTTTACCCGTCAACTTATCAATTTCAGCTTTAAGAACTTCAATCTCGGTCCCTTTTTTACCAATAACAATGCCGGGCCGGGCCGTATGCAGCTTAATCCGGAGTTTATCGCCGGTTCTGGCTATCTGAATTTTGGAAATGCCAGCATGAAAGAGCCGCTTTTTGAGAAATTTCCTAAGGCTCTGATCCTCAAGAAATTTTTTGGCATAATCCTTGTCTGCGTACCAGATGGAGTCCCAAGTACGTATAATATTCAGTCGTAAACCTATCGGATTAACTTTCTGGCCCAAAACCTTCCTCCATTCTCATTGATATGCAACTCTAAGGACAAACGAATACCTTTGCTTCTGTATTCAATTATTGCTCATCCAAAACCACAGTTATATGGCTGGTTCTTTTAAGAATCCTGTTCGCGCGCCCCTGGGCCCGCGGCATGGTTCTTTTCAACATAGGCCCGCCGTCTATGAAAATAGACTTTACATACAGGGTATCGACATCGATACTCTCGTTCTGACTGGCATTGGCCACCGCAGATTCAATTACCTTTTTCAGCAACCGAGCGCCTTTTTTAGGCAAAAAACGCAGGGCGTTAATTGCGTGATCAACATTTTTCCCGCGCACCAAATCCGCAACCAGCCTGGCTTTTTGCGGCGAAATCCTTATATAACGAGCAAGCGCTTTTGCTTCCATCGAATGAACTCCTTTCTTTACCTGACAACCGTGCCCGAATTAGCAGCTTTTATTTCTTTTTCTTCCTGTCCGCTGCGTGACCATGGAAGGTGCGAGTCGGTGAAAACTCGCCGAGCTTATGCCCTACCATATTTTCGGTCACGAAAACCGGGATGAACTTTTTGCCATTATGCACAGCAAAGGTAAGCCCAACCATGTCCGGAATTACATCAGAACGGCGGGACCATGTTTGAATAACCTTTCTGGAGCCCTCGTCTTTGGCCTTCATGACCTTTGCCATCAAATGGTCATCTACAAATGGACCTTTTTTAACTGAACGTCCCACTTGTAACCCCCTAATTATGATCTTTTCTTAACAATAAATTTGTCGGATGACTTCTTGCCACGTGTTTTATAACCCTTGGTGGGAACACCCCACGGGGTACAAGGATGGCGACCGCCGGAGCTTTTACCTTCACCACCACCCATTGGATGATCAATCGGGTTCATGGCAACACCACGAACCTTGGGACGGTTCCCTTTCCAGCGACTACGCCCAGCCTTGCCGAGCTTCTGACTTTCATGCTCATTATTGCCAACCTGGCCAATACAGGCCCGGCATTTCCGATGAAACTTGCGAACCTCGCCGGAGGGTAATTTTACTGTAACATAATCCCCCTCCTTGGCCATAAGTTGCGCGGAAACACCCGCACTTCTCACAAGTTGCGCACCCTTGCCGATTTTCATCTCAAGATTGTGGATAATGCTGCCAAGCGGCATGTTGCCCATGGGCAAGCAGTTACCTGGTTTGATATCGACAGTCTCCCCGGCGACAACCGTATCGCCGATCTTGATGCCAAGCGGGGAAAGGATATAACACTTTTCGCCATCGACATAATTCAGCAGAGCCAAATTAGCCGAACGATTCGGGTCATATTCAATGGCCGCAACTTTTGCGGGAATATCAACTTTTTCCCGCTTAAAATCGATCAGCCGATATTTCCGTTTATGACCTCCACCAATATGCCTGGATGTCACGCGGCCATTGTTATTACGTCCCCCTGTCTTGCTAAGAGGGCGAACTAACGACTTCTGCGGTTTATCCTTTGACAACTCGGGATTGACAACTGTAACAAGTGATCTTCTGCCCGGTGATGTAGGTTTATAGGTCTTTAATGCCATTTCAAACCCCGATGATATTTAAACGTATTCGTAACAAAAAAATTCAACTCTTGCCGACGAAACAGCCCTTAAATCTTTTCCAGGAAATCGATCTTACTTCCTTCTTCAAGGGTAACAATGGCCTTCTTCCAGTCAGACTGCTGTCCGAAATTCTTGCCCACACGTTTCTTCTTGCCGTGCATATTGGCGGTTCGCACCTTGTCGACCTTGACGCTGAATAATTTCTCAACAGCATCTTTGATCTCAATTTTATTGGCGCGGGGATCAACCTTAACCACAACCTGATTGTTAATCTCCTGCAACCCGAGAGCCTTTTCCGTCAGACAGGGCTTCTTGATAATGCTAAACATATCTTTCATGACAACAACCTCTCTTCCAGCTGGCCAATGCAGGGCTGCAGTAAAACAATGTGCTTATGGAGCAAAATGTCATAAACATTAAGTCCTGCCGTCGGAATAACCTTGAAACCCTGGACATTGCGAGACGAACGCTCGAGATGATCATCGCGCTCAGGAACCACGATCAAAGCGTTTTCTATATTCAGGGTGTTCATAACCCCGATAAACCTCTTGGTCTTGATTTCATCAATTTTAAAATTATCAAGAACCAGCACCAGCTTGTCACTGAAACGTGAACTCAAAGCCATGCGGAGGCCGAGCTTCTTAACCTTTTTCGGCAGCTTAAAGGAATAATCGCGGGGCTTGGGACCAAAAACCACACCACCACCACGCCAGAGAGGAGAGGTAGTACTGCCGGCCCGGGCGCGGCCGGTTCCTTTCTGCTTCCAGGGCTTCTTGCCGCCCCCGCGCACCTCTGTCCGCGTTTTTGTACAGGCTGTGCCCGCCCGGCGAGCCGCGCGCTGCATTCTCACAATTTCATGAATAATATGAGGATTGACTGGAACGGCAAACAAGTTGTCGTTCAACTCAAGATCACCCACTTTCACATTATCGACATTGTATATTTCAGTAACCGCCATTTCCGGCACCCCCAAAACAAATCTTAAGGTAACTAAGACTCATTATTTTGTGTAGATATGCAGCAAACCCTGCTTTGCGCCAGGCACGCCACCTTTGACGACAAGCACATTTTGCTCAGGCCGGATATCCATAATGGTCACACTTTTCTTGGTGATCATATTCGTGCCCATATGCCCAGGCATCTTTTTCCCTTTAATAACCCGGCTCGGCCAGGCGCTGCAGCCAACGGAGCCAGGAGCACGATGGAACATAGAACCATGACCGGAAGGACCGCCCTTAAAACCATGCCTTCTTATAACGCCCTGAAACCCACGCCCCTTGACAGCGCCGCTGACATCAATGATATCGCCGACCTTGAAAATATCCGAGATCAATATTGTCTGGCCTACTTCGAACTGGCCAGAATCCGCGACCCGGAACTCCTTAATATGATAAAACCCACCTTTTCCGGAAGCCTTGGCATGGCCGGTATCCGGCTTGTTCATCCGAGACTCTTTCTTGGAACCAAAACCAACCTGAATGGCCTCATAGCCTTCCTTGGCAACGGATTTTTTCTGAAGCACCACGCAGGGCCCAGTTTCAATGACCGTCACCGCAACAGCAGAGCCATTTTCGGAATAGATCCGGGTCATACCAATCTTCTTCCCCAGTAATCCTAATTTTTTAGGCATTGTTCCTACCTGTTTTTTTCTTCTCTGACATCAACTGCACCGTTATCCGGTACAACCGTTTCATAATCCTAAAGCTTGATTTCCACATCAACCCCGGCAGAAAGCTCAAGCTTCATAAGCGCGTCAATGGTCTGTTGCGTTGGCTCAAGAATATCCAGCAATCGCCGATGGGTGCGCATTTCAAACTGCTCCCGGGACTTCTTGTCCACGTGCGGCGAGCGCAACACACAAAACTTATTGATGCTGGTCGGCAGAGGAATTGGCCCAGCAACAGTTGCACCAGTACGCTTTGCCGTATCTACAATCTCAGAGGTTGATTGATCGATAAGCTTATGGTCGTAGCCCTTCAGCCTGATGCGTATTTTCTGTGTCTGAATCATACTCACTCCATCTTATTCGATAATTTTATTGATAACGCCGGCGCCCACGGTACGGCCGCCTTCACGAATCGCGAAACGAAGTCCTTCTTCCATCGCGATCGGGGTGATCAACTGTCCTTCAATGGTCACGTTGTCCCCAGGCATTACCATCTCGACGCCCTCTTGCAGCTGCACGACTCCGGTCACATCCGTGGTCCGGAAGTAAAACTGCGGGCGATAGCCATTGAAAAACGGGGTGTGACGACCGCCCTCATCCTTGGACAGAATATAGGCCTCGGCAATGAATTTCACATGCGGGGTAATGGAGCCCGGTTTGGCCAGGACCTGACCGCGCTCGATATCCTCGCGCTTCAAACCACGCAACAGGACACCCACGTTGTCACCTGCCAAGCCCTCATCAAGCAGCTTGCGGAACATCTCAACCCCGGTAACCGTGGTCTTGGCCGTAGCCCGAACACCGACAACCTCGATCTCTTCCCCGACCTTTACCTTGCCGCGCTCGATCCGGCCAGTGGCCACCGTGCCACGGCCCGAGATGGAAAACACGTCTTCCACCGGCATCAAAAACGGCTTGTCGATGTCACGAACCGGCTCGGGGATGAAGCTGTCACAAGCCTCCATCAGATCCCAAATGCATTTGGTCGCCGCTTCGTCTTCCGGATTCTCCAACGCCTTCAAGGCGCTTCCCTGGATAATCGGGGTGTCGTCGCCGGGGAAATTATATTTGGTCAGTAGCTCACGCAGCTCCATGTCCACCAGCTCAAGAAGCTCCGGATCGTCAACCATGTCGCACTTGTTCATGAAGACCACCATGGCGGGAACACCTACCTGACGGGCAAGCAGAATGTGCTCCCGGGTCTGGGGCATGGGGCCGTCCGTGGCGGCAACAACAAGAATAGCGCCGTCCATCTGCGCCGCGCCGGTGATCATGTTCTTGATGTAATCCGCATGTCCGGGGCAGTCCACATGGGCATAATGACGGGCGTTGGATTCGTATTCCACATGGGCGGTCGCAATGGTG
>Ga0172380_10000395_pt1 | contig 87497 bp, 98 predicted proteins | sample Leawe162metaG_FD_119747 | JGI IMG/M metagenome (GOLD analysis project Ga0172380, IMG submission 119747) | Leachate microbial communities from a municipal landfill in Southern Ontario, Canada - Leachate well 162 metaG | ecosystem: Engineered > Solid waste > Landfill > Unclassified | place... | reverse complement strand
CTCTTACCATTGTAAGAACTAATAGGAGGTATAAGACCATATGGCTTACAAGCACACAAACTCAAAAGGTATTACATACTACTTGCACAGCACCGAAGTAACCCTTCGTGGTGGCAAACCACAAACAATCTACTTTTTCGCTAAAGTAGAAAAAAACGCAAAGGGTCAGCCAGTTGATCTTCCAGAAGACCGCGAAGTCAAAGAAAACCCACGCAACGGCTTCTTGACCGTTTCAAAGAAAAAATAACATTGCACCATAAGCACGTTTGGTGATACACTCGTATCAAACAAACAGGTGCCAAAAATGCCCCCGCTTGGGGGCTTTTTTGAATCTAGTCAAATTTTCAATTTGACTAGATTTAGTTGATGTTCTAATAAGAAGCAAAGCGGATTATTAGAACATCTTGCGTCTTAGACTGCGAGCCGAATGACAATAAATGCTTGCATTTATTTCTGAGACGAAATCGTTTTATTTCTCCTTTTGTCATAAAAGGAGAATCATCTTATCTTAAAACAACACACACATATATCCATTATCATCTAGCGCATTCCCACCATAATGGGGTAGAATTATACGTATGACAGATATGGTAGTAGTAAAGAACTTAAAGAAGCGCTACGGCGACAAACAAGCCGTCGACGGCGTCAGCTTTAGCGTCAAAAAAGGTGAGATCTTTGGCATTTTAGGGCCAAATGGTGCCGGTAAAACAACAACACTTGAGATGATGGAGACGCTCCGCCCGATCGATAGTGGCTCGGTCACGATCGATGGCATCGACGTGTCTGAGAATCCCCAACAAATTAAATACCTGATCGGGGTCCAGCCGCAATCACCAGCCTTTCAAGATAAAACCAAGCTCAAAGAAATTATTGAAATGTTCGCCGCTGCCTACGGTGAAAAAGTCGACCCTATGGAGTTTCTGCGCGATGTCGATCTCGAGGAAAAAGCCGATAGCTACGTCGAAGACCTCTCGGGCGGCCAGAAACAGCGCGTCAGTATTACGACTGCGCTGGTGCACGGCCCTAAAGTCTTTTTCCTAGACGAACCCACGACGGGTCTTGACCCGCAGGCGCGTCGCCACCTTTGGGAGCTCATCGAGCAAGTCCGAGCCAAAGGAATTAGCGTCATTATGACGACCCACTATATGGACGAAGCCGAAGTGCTGTGTGATCGAATTGCGGTCATGGATGAAGGCAAGATTGTGGCTATTGATACACCGAAGAACCTCGTAAAAGCGCTTTTAAAGCGTGGTTTCAAGAAAGAACAGCACGTCGAGCAGGCCAATCTCGAGGATGTGTTTATCGACCTGACTGGCAAAGATCTACGGGAGGAGCAGTAGTATGAATCGTTCACTATTTACCGTCATGACCTTCGTCAAGATCAATACGCGCCGTTTCTTCCGCGATAAACTGGCGATTTTCTTTACCGTCGGTTTCCCGTTGATTTTCCTCTTCGTCTTTGGTGGCCTCAATAGCGGCGACAAGGACATCTCGTTCAATGTGGCCCTGATTAACCATTCGGATAGCTCATTTGCCAAAGAGTTTGTCAAATCGGCCGATGGCAAGAAAAGTGTGCTCAGTGTCAATAAAGAGGTTACTACTCTCGAGCAAGCCAAGGCCCGTATGAGCCGTTCCGAGCTCGACGCGGCCATTGTGCTACCGAAAGACTTCGGCGCTGTCCAGACGGGCGCCACGCACCCCAGTGGGCAAGCTGAGATCATCTATACCCAGAACAACCAACAGTCCGCCACGGCACTGACGTCTATTCTGGACGCCCAGTTCAAGGCCATCAACGGTCAGTTCGTAAAAACTGAAACACCATTTACCGTGAAGGGAACCCAGCTCAACGAGAAGAGCCTGTCTGCCTTCGATTACACCTTCGCCGGCCTCCTTGGCTTTGCTATCATCGGTATGGGTATTTTTGGTCCGATCAATGTCTTCCCGGAGCTCAAGAAAATGGGTATCCTGCGCCGTCTCAGCACAACGCCGCTGCGGGTCTGGCAGTATTTCCTCGCCACCATGATCGGTCAGGCGATTATTGGTCTCTTGTCGCTGGCGATAATGTTTGCGGTAGCCATCGGGGTGTTCCACCTCAAGGTAGTCGGTAATTACTTCGAGCTGGCGCTCTTCATTATCTTTGGTATTACCATGATCCTCGGCATCGGTCTGGCACTTGGTGGCTGGGCCAAAAATGAGCGTCAAGCCGCACCACTGTCTAACATCGTGGTCTTCCCGATGATGTTCCTATCGGGCACCTTCTTTCCGCGTTATATCATGCCAGATTGGCTGCAGCAAGTATCGTCGGTCTTGCCGCTGACACCGGTCATCGATGGTATCCGCATGATCGCTACCGAGGGCAAGCACCTAGTAGATATCTTGCCACAAATCGGCCTCATCGGCCTCTGGCTCGTCATCATCTACGCCATCGCCTTCAAAGTCTTTCGCTGGGAGTAGGCTTTATATTGACTTTTTAACGCTCTTATGCTATAAATTAGCATATGACTGAAATTATTCAATTTCCTGGCGGCCTTGATACCCCACGCGACTTTGTTGATAGCAAAGGCGACGTTAGGTTTATTGATGATGATCCTGATTTATCAACGGATGCGTCAGATCTAAAAGATGCACTTGAGGCACGTGATGGTGAGTACACCGTAGAAGATCCGGATATGCCGAGGGAGTTATGTGATTTTCTTGCAGACATCGAGGAGCGTATTGAACAGCTGAGATCATACGGAGCTCACGATACTGAGATAAAGAAGAAATTAACCCACGAGTACGGAGCACGCTTAGCGAGATTGGGACGCGAAGGGGTAGATATATCTGCAGCACCTCTCCATATTTTTGCTGTAGATTCAAACGATACAGAATATAACGATGAAGCGGCTGTAATTCCTTTGAGTGTCGAAAATGAGCGAGAGCGCAAGATCCAAGACTATATGGATAAACGTGGCGTGTCTCGTGCCGAAGCAGAACAATTGGTTTAACATTTTATTATCTTAAGCTCCTAAAAAGCAAATAGCCCCACGTCATCAACGTGGGGCTATTTGCTCAACACAATGATGACATAGGGCCTTGACCTTCAAGACATGTGCCTGTTCCGTTCCGTAATGCCGTGGTAGTGACCGGCGACCGTCGGAGAATGACGACGGCGGCCCCGCTGGACCTTGTGGATCCGATAGACGCGCCCCCTGGTGTCGAAGCTGCCTTCATACGCCGGGTGTGTCAACTCGAACATCAATCGGTTGTCGTCCATCTGGGTAACAAACAGCTCGGGCTGCATGGTCTCACCAGGGGCGTAGATGAACGGGTCCAGCTTGTCCCCGAAGTGCCATGCGATGTTTTCGGGGATGGCTTCCTGAGCGAGTACAAGCCCACCGGTGGAGCGCTCGTCGGTCGACCAGGACAAGATGATCTTGTCGTCATGCCAACCGATGTAAACCAAGAGACGGTCTGTCTCCTGGTTGAACGTGCCGTACTCCGGCTTCCAGTGATGGATGTTGGGCTGCGGGTAGCATTTGAAGGGCATCGCCCTCCTCCTTCACTTTCGAATTTGAATTGCGATTACCACAATTATGGTATTGAGAGGGAAGGAATGCAAGCATGACCAAGTTCAATGATTAAGGCTCATGCTTGCAATAATCCCAGCTTGAAATCATAATGTCCCTATTCCTCAGTGAGTGAGCGTATTGCTCCCACGACAACCGTCGTGGCAGCTCCCGTCCACTCACAAGATTGGGGAACGCACATGCCTTCAAACACCGTGGTTATCGGTGGCTGCATCACTGACAAGGTGAAGATCGTGATGAACGGCAAGCTCGTCGAGCAGTACATCTTCGGCCTCCGTCGCTACGTGCTTCGCGCCGAAGGTGTCGATGAGGCCGCGTTCTTTGTCGTCGATGGCAAGCCGGTTATCGTCGCTACGTGCAAGCTGATCAACGAAGATGACACCACCGAGCAGATCCGCATTCGCATCAGGAACAGGTGTCGGGACTGGTTCCACGATGTCACCGGCCAGATGACCAACACCGACAACTGCGGCAACTACGTTGACCTGCTCGAAGACGCGGAGCCTGTCGCCCGATAGCTCGTCGCCCCCAGTCCACAGAAAGGAAGTGTGGCCATGCTAAGAATCTTCGAGGTTCACGACATTAGCGAGGCTCAAGCACGTGCGGTCATGGAGACCGAGCTGCCTCTGCTGATGCACAGGCTCATCCGTAAGGCGCACAAGGAGGGGTCAAGAGGACGTACCGCTGAGGCTCAATTCTCCTTCGAGGGCACGCTCTTCGATGCCGCCGTTCGGCTGCCCGATGAGTTCGAAGCCTCGCTTCGTTCGTGTGTGGGAAGCAAGGTGTGGAATGTGATCATCGGTTACTCCGTCCGCAACTACGCTCCATACACCGTGACGATCCGCCTCAAGTAGGCACATGTGCGAGCCCGCCTCGCGAAGTAGAGACCACTCCTTCGCAGGAGCGGGCTCTATTTCATTTCTAAAATAAAATTCCCGTTCCATGACTGGTCGGGAATTCTCATAAGTCTATTTTGGTGGTCATCGCTCGACTAAAAGGGAACACCGGGGTTCACCTGTCACCCCCTTCCGGTCGCTTGCGCACCACACCCCCAAAACGCATCACCAACAAGGACCGGTCTAGAGCAGTCGAGCTCTACCTGACAGGCCTCAGCCTCAGACAGGTCTCTGAGCAGCTTGGTGTTTCACGCCACGTCGTGACCGCAGCCGTCAGACGGGCAGGGCATGAACTCAGGTCCAAGAAAACAGAAGGCCCCGCATCATCATGACGCGGGGCCTTCTTGGCTCAACGCGCGAGATGGTGCAGGGCTAGGGAGATCTATGCAGTCTCCCGAGAGGCGTGAAGCGCCGTGTAGGCGCCTGCCTCGTACTCACTTCCTTCGACGATCGACTTGATACGCACGGGTACCGCCGGCCACGACTCCCTCCAACCGAGCCGGAAGGAGTCCCTTGATCCAGGTTCTCTGAAGCTCACCTTGAACGTGTGGCCAACGTCCGGCATACCACTCGCGGTGGAGCCGTCCTCGGAGAAGTCGATCCGCAGGCTGCGCATCAGCTCCGTCCGCAGGAACTCAAGAGGCGTGAGCGAGATATCCTCTCGCCTGGCGAACTCCCGCTCGTACTGCTTGACTCGGAGTAGTAACAGGGCAATCTCGTCGACGGTCTTGATCAGGTCGAGCGGGAGCCATCTCCTGTCGAGGACGAAGTGGTCCGAACTCCAGGACTCGGGTGTCTGACCGACGAAGCTGACGAAGAGCTTGGTGTCGTCCTCGAGAGTCAGCTCAAGAAGCTCTCCGTCGACAACATCAGTTGTGTCGATGATGACGCGGGGGCTGGGTGTGATCTTGAAGGGCATCGCCCTTCACCTCCAAACAAATGGTAGTTGAATTGCGATTACCACAATTATGGTATTGAGAGGGAAGGATTGCAAGCATGAGCGGCTCAAACAAAGTAACCATGAACCTATCCGCGGATGGAACTTTCCTGTTGCCATTGAAGAAGTGGCATTCTCGCAAAATCAGTCCAGCATTGAGAAAAGTCATAGCTTTCTGTTCTATTGTTGACCTAAGTCAGTCATGAGATAATATCTGTATGCCGGATACAGCAGGCGATAACCAAGAGCTAACTAATGAACTTGTGCAAAGCGGCGCCGAGATCGCGGGTGGCGTAACAGGGGCTGCCATTGGTTTAATTGGTGGGCCTCTGGCCGCGATTGGCGGTGCAGCTGTCGGAGTTGTTGTGGGCCGTGCACTTCAACGTGTCGGTGCCGATATACAGCGTAGGCTGCTTGGAAATCTTTTCGCCAATCTAGTATTTCATCCAGAAATATCAGCGGCCCACGCTGCCTCATTGATCAAATTGGCTGGCGAATTGACATATCGGCAACTGCTAGCACTATCGCTAGGAAGAGATGTTGCGAATAGGACTAGGCTTAGACAGACAGATTATCGCGGTGATAACGAAGCAATTGAACGCTTAGGTATCGAGGGAGCGGGATTGCTTACGGAACTCTATGATCTTTACCAACGTGGACTAATAAATGGTGGAGACGGGTCAGCTTGGCTGAGTGTTCCAGATGTTGTTCCAGTGTTCAATGTACAAGGTGACGGTGGAGTCTTGGCCAGTCTGATGGAACTTGACGCAATTCCCGTTGCTGACCGCGAAAGCCTTTACGATATCCTTGCTTAAGTCAGCCGCATCTATGTAATGGGCTCTAGATTTCCTTGAATGAGATGGTTCTACCGAGGCACTTTAGGTCGTCTTCCGTTCGCTCTTCTGTCTCAACTTTTGAATGAAACTCAGTGCAAAATATGCAAATTGCCACCGCCTTCTACAGGGGTGGCAATTTGCAGTAAATGGTTCTACTTAATACCTTTTGGTGGGGGTGGATGGAATCGAACCATCTACCAAGTGGTTATGAGCCGCCTGCTCTAACCGATGAGCTACACCCCCAACTCGCTACATTATAGCGTATTTATATCTGTTGAGCTATATTGATACTGTCGTATCAATGTAACACGTCCTCGTTCGGAAATGAGAGCAAGCTCTCATTTCTCTCACCTCGTAGTGTTATAATACATACGTATCATGAAAAAAATAAACATTCGCAAATTCTACTACCATGTACGCCACAACTATTTCACCTTGAACAACATGGTGGTCGTAGTGGCTCTTCTGATTGCGGCCAGCTGGGCGTGGGGCTCGATAGGGGTGATGCAGCGAAATTATGATCTTCAAAAAGAAGTCGATGGCAAAACCCGGGAGCAAAAGTTGCTTGAACTTCAAACCGCCACGCTGAGTTTTGAGCAGCGCTACTACAAAAGTGATGAGTACAAGGAACTAGCGGTGCGCGAACGCCTGGGCCTTGCTCAGCCCGGACAGAAGGTATTGGTGCTGCCACCAAATACTGTCGCCGCCCAGCAAGCCGACGATATCGTGCAGCAGCGCCAGCCAGCCTCAAGCGTGGCGCCGAGCAACTTCAAGCAGTGGGTAAACTTCATTTTTGGCGGCAACTCTAAGAGCTTGCAATAACTCTCCACATCTGTTAATCTAGGAGTTGTATCGCGGGGTGGAGCAGTCTGGTCAGCTCGTGTGGCTCATAACCACAAGGTCGTAGGTTCAAATCCTACCCCCGCAACCAAGTTTATTTTAAAAAGGAGTTAGCATTCAGCTAACTCCTTTTTGATACAACCAGGCTTATCAGACCTAAAACTACTCCAAGGATTAAAGTCACAAATCGCATGATAAGCGTGAGAGCTACGGCGGCGGGTAACGCAGCTCCAAGAATCACCAAGATACCGACGGTACCTTGTTCATTGACGCCAATACCGCCAGGTAAGAAGCTGAGGTTTTGTAGCACCGTTGGTAATACGAAGGCGATAGCAGCCTCAGTAAACGTAAGTTGGATACCGATATCGCCCGCGATTATATACAAGAGGATAATCGCAAGGAGGGTCGAGGCAAAGCCACTCAGGAAAAGCATCACCAGACTTCTGCCGCTGAGCAGTGTTTTATTCTTTTTCACAAAGGGATGCAACTTAGCCTGGGCTAGACTGACGAACGGCAGTTTGTTAAGCAAGCGACGGCTTTTTTCGGCTGTTCTTCTCGAGCGTATCAGCGAAAGAATAACAATGTAGAGTAGTATGATGCCCAGGATAATCTCAACTTGTTTGTGTAGAATCAGAGCACTCGCGAGCGCGAGGACGACCATCGCGATATTTTCGGTGAATGACTGTATAAAGACGATAGAAACACCCTTTTCAGGAGGTACTTTGACATGCTTTTTGAGGGTAACAACTCTGTAGGCTTCGCCCGCAGGCAGCAGCGAGACGGGTTGAGCGATAAAGTAGGCAAGCACCGTATGATAAAACGAGCGCGGAGCTTTCAGCACCCCCAGCATGTAGTAGTAGCGGATAATCCTCACGAGATAATAGGCTATCCCGAGGACAAAAATAGAGATATAACTCATCGGGCTCAGGCGCGAAAAGTAGGGCAGCACTTCGCGCCACGGCACGAAAAATGCGCCGACACTTAGGATAGTAATACCAATGACAAGCGGCAAGTATTTTAACAAGCTATAGAGCGTAGACTTCATTTTAAATATTATAGAGTCAACTGTGATTATTTAGTAGATGCTGTAGACGAGCAGCAAGAATAAGGCTGTGATGTTATTGACTTTTTATAACTTTTCTGGTATAATCATATAGTTTCTGAAAGAAATCGTACCTATCGGGAGAGTGAAGTTGCCATGGCAACCAGTCTAGAGCAGCCCCTGATGCCACCTCACATTGTCGAGATGGCGCGGAGGAAGTATGACGAGCTTCGGCTCAAGGCCTTTGACTTCGGTGAGGCAGTAGGGGATCAAATGGTGATCACTGCCTATCACGAGGGAGAGGATGATGCTTTGTGGTTGGCGCTGCTTCCCTATGCTTACTCGCGAGAGGCGGAGTTTGTCTACGCGAACGCGATGTACGTGGGGATGAGCCTTACCCTCGAGAACATCGGGGAAATGGCCAAGTTGCAACCTCGCCTCAACCTCATCATCCGGGCACGTGATCTCCTCCGCGAAATGGTTGAGATCAACCTGAGGATCGAGGCGGGAACTCAGGCCTCCTGAAACACCAACGGGTGGTGCCGGCAGCGAAAGCTACCAGGCACCACCCGGTTTTCATTTCTCAAGCATCTTTACTATACTTTTTCGTTAATATTTCATGTATTAAAAAAAGATGGTACTTACTCCCCTATCCTTTTGTTGTAAATAAGAAACATCTACGAGACGAGTTTAGCTGCGGCCACGCGCACGACTTCGCTCCAACTGAGGAATGCATGAGGGGTGGTAGCCAGCTCCTCGGCAGTCATGCCGTGGCGTACCGCCAGCGCCAGCTCGTGGATGATCTCGGCGGCGTGGGGTGCGACGACCGTGGCGCCCAAGATGACACCTTTTTTATCGGTAATAATCTTACAGAAGCCATCACGGAAGTCGCTGGTGTTACTGCGGGCGATCATATTGAGCGGCGCCATGGCTTTATTAAAGTCCAGGTCGCGCTTCATGGCGTCGTCTTCACTCAGGCCCACCGACGCGACGCCGGGGAATGTGAAGGTCAGCCGCGGCGTACCGTTATAATTAGGCTTTACCTTTTCTTTTCTGAGAATGTTATGCGCAGCCACACGACTTTCGGCGAGTGCGGTGTGGGTGTGCGAGCTGTGGCCGAGGACGTCGCCAGCGGCGTAGATGTGGCGAGCGCTGGTCTGGAGGTATTCATTGACCTCTATCCCCTGAGGAGTGTAGCTGACGCTGGCATTCTCCAGGCCGATATCAACCATGGGGCGTCGCCCTGTGGCGATGAGCACTTCATCGACCTGAATCGACTTTTCCATATCACCGCGGCTAAAGGTGACGCGCTTGGCGATGCCTTCTTTGACCACCGAAATAACCCGGGTTTGGGTCAGGGTAGTCACGCCCTTCTTTTCTTTCAGGAGCCGCTCCATGAGTAGACCAACTTCTTCATCTTCTTGTGGTAGTAGCCGAGCAGCGATTTCTACGAGATACACCTTGGTGCCGTAAATAGCCATCAGCTGGGCCAGCTCTACGCCGGTGGTACCGCCACCAACGATCAGTAGTTTCTTCGGTGGGCGCATCAGGCTATGAACCGAGCGCGGGGTGAGGTATTTGACGGTCTCCAGGCCAATGATAGCCGGTGGCACGACGTGCGAGCCGGTAGCGATCAGGAAATTCTTGGCCGAGAGGTGCCGACGGTTGACACTAATTTCGTTGGGGGAAAGGAAGTGCGCCACACCGTGAAAGGTATCAATCCCCTGCTTCTCGTAATAGCGGCGATTGTCCCCTGTCCCGGTGCGTTTGATAGCCAGTTCTTTCCAGTTGATGAGGCTCGGGTAATTGTAGCTGAGCATAGCCGAGCGGATCCCAAAGCGCGTGCCGTGGCGGGCTTCGTCGTAGAGCTGAGTTGCGTGCAGCAAGGCTTTGATCGGCACGTCGCCCCAGTTGGGTGACTCCCCACCAAACATTTCGGCTTCAATAACCGCCACATGTTTGCCACTTTTAGCGGCAATGCTGGCCGCCACGCTGCCACCTGCGCCGCTGCCGATCACAATCAGGTCATAGTCGTATGCTGTTTGTTTTACCATGGTGCGATAATTCCTTTTTGTTAGTGTTCGGAGCCTGGAAATGGCGATTTGGTTTCTTTCTTTATAGCATAACCAGTATGCTTACGTCAAAGCGAGAACGGTAGTTACAGGATGAGTTTGTGCTGTGTGTACAGATAGGCGGCATCGGGATGGTAGGCGGTGAGATGACGGGCGGCCACGCGGCGCAGATCGCCGGAGGTGACTTCGGGTTTGGTGTTGCACCAGGCGGTGACGAGCTCGGTAATAGTATTAGCTATTTTACGAGCTTCACCTTCGTGGGCACGCACGCTGAGGCAGGCAGCGTAGATACTGGCGTAGAGTTTATCGGCCTGAAACGGTTCGCTCGGGCGCTGGCCTTCGCGCTTGACGATGTCGATAATAGCATCTTTCATTACTGCATTCCCGCTTCAGTGAGCACCGTGATAACTTTTTCAACGTAGACGTATAGGCCGAGGATCATCAGGCCACCGCCACCAATGAACTGCAAGAAACGCTTGTTGGTTTCGCGCCATTTCTGGATCTGACTAATGCGGTGGCCGCTGCCGATAAGTCCAGCCACGATCAGGAGTGACAGTAGGGAAATCAGCGTGTAAAAACCAACGCCGGCGAGCTGCCAGGCGGCAGGTAGCTGGATGAGCACCAGCGCGCTGATTGCCAGCGGGCCAATGATGAAGAGCAGCTCTGCGAAGACGCCGGTGAGGCCCAGGCCAAAGGCTTCGCCGCTCAGGTGAGTCGCTTTGGTGCGCTGGGCGAGGTAGGTCGCCAGGCTGCGGGGAAGCCACAGCGTAGTTCCCTGCTCTTTTCGGTAGTAAAAGGCCCACATGGCGACGCCAAGTCCCATGAGCAGCCCGCAGGTGATGGCCCAGGCAAGGAGTGGGATGTCCTGAGACTCGAAGATGGCGAGCAGTACCAGCGAGGTGGTCGACAGCAGCAGCGCGGTCATGACGCCGGCACCCAGTAGGTAACTACCGGTCAGGCGCAGCAGCTTGGCGTGCGAGCGGTTTTTGCCGATAGTGTGGCTGCCAAGAAGTGTGAGCATGCTGACGCCCAGCTGGAAGCTGGCGTGGATCAGGGCGGCTACCCCGATGATGATAAAAGCGTCTATTATGTCCATTTTATTTGTTTTATAGCCTACCTCTTATACTCATTTATAGCATAAGCGGTGGGAAAATGCGACGATTCTTGCAAAAAGGTATTGCTTTTTTATAGCTTTTATGCTTAAATAGATACATCAACCAATAAACACAAAAAGAAAGCAAACAGCATGGACATTCAAAACGCTGGCGTCGAGCCAGTCAGCCTTAGTGATATCTTGAGCCTGGCCACCTGGGATCGAGAACGAAGCAGTGAAGAGCTACAGGATTTTATCACCAGGCGCCATCAAGCCCTCGAAGGGGCAAGTGACGTTGAACTGTAGTACGCTTTAGTTTCTAGACTTCTTCGTGGGGACGGGTCAGGGTAATTAGCTTGGCGATACCCCAAGCCAGTAGTGCATAGACGACAATAGCGACAACGCTCGCAGTGTCGAAGTAGAATTCACCGTACGTAGGTGAGCCGAAGATGCCACTAAACGGAGCAGCGAAAAAGCCACCAACTGCGTAGACAAAATCGACGAAAAAGTTGCCTTGATTGGCTGCGAGAAGCAGCAGCAGGACGCGGAGCGCCAGAAATACCATGATGAATCCAGCAAAGAACCAGATTACTCGCTGAGCAATAACTACTCCTGAAACTTGAGTTGCGCGGCTTACCGTTTGTCTTTGAACTTTGGTGTCGCCCACTTGCCTGTTTGTCTCTTTGACTTCAGTCGTTTGTTGTTCTTCTTCCATACCACTCCTTTGTTTAGATAGTATCTTTCTATTGTAACACCCCTAGAAATCTACCCTAGTTTTTGTTACAATCAAGTGCGATACCCGCACATTCCATGCGTGTTTCCAACCGAGCAAACCAAGCTTTAGCTGTTTGTTCTCCCCGACGCGGCACCGTAGCTCAGCTGGTTAGAGCGCGAGACTCATAAGCTCGAGGTCACAAGTTCAATCCTTGTCGGTGCTACCATAATAAATCCCTCACTGTGAAGTGGGGGTTTTATTATGGTAATATCGTCTAGCATGAACTTGTGACCGCGGCTGCAAAGCAGGTGCATGGTCACAAGTTCGCGGAGCGGAGAAAGGAAACGGGAGCTTGCTCACGTCCCTTTCGCAGCGGAGGAGCGAAGCGATATCCTTGTCGTTCGTGAAGTGAGTGAAATGAATAAAAGCGCCGAAGGCATTTTTATTCAGGAGCGAACGGAAGAGGCTTTAGCCGATATCCTTGTCAGTGCTACCGCAAGTTATATATGGCAATTCTGATGACTGGGCTTTGTCGTGATAATGCCCTACGAGAATGACCATTCTTAAGGCCTTGTTGTATAATTGTACTTGTCAATGTCGCTTTTAAATTTTAGGGGTCAGAGCAATGAGTAAAAAGCTTGAGATCAAACCAGTACATTTAGTCCTTATAGGTTTAGTAATTATTATCCTAGGCATACTTATACCGTCATTCTTTATTAGTGCATTTAGTACCATTGGCTTTGCTGTCATTATTGGCTCACTTATTCTGCTATCCGCCTATGCATTTTTTGCGATAAACGTAGTGAAGTCAAAGGGGAAGAAAACTATTAAGTGGTTACTATTGCCTGTGATTATTGCCTTGCTCGTTGCTGGTGGATCCTTTGCCTACGATCAGTACCAGAAGTCCTTAAACAGTAAGATATATACGGTCAATAAAGATATTGAATTCTCCGACTTTATTCTTACAGTATCTAGTCCATCCTATACAGTTCCGCCACTCAATGAGCCTCAAGAGAAAGTAGCAGCGTTTGGCGATATAAACACACCAGAAAATTGTGCTAAATATAATTTTATAAATATGCCACCGTCTTTTGACTTCAAGGATAACAGTACATGGGGGATAGATGAGAATGATTGGGAGAAAGCTCACCCGTCTGGGAAGTATTGTGAGTGGCGCAATGATTCACGCAAGAATATTCAAGATTATATAGCCGAGAATAAACGGGTCAGTATTGACTACACGATAACTGCTAGGGTGACAGTTGGTAGCAAAGATATTCGAGTAGCAGTCATGCCCGATAGCGGCAGAAACGTAAGGAAGCCAGTAAGTCAGTTTGACTATGACGCATTACTAAGTACAAACTATGTCCCTGCCTTCAACTACACATATAAGCCTTATTTAGAAACTCAACTAGGCGATAATATCAACAAGGACATCACCAGGAGCCAGAACGTCAGTTTCGATGCACGTAATAGCGAGAAGATTATAGATCTAAAAGTTACATATAAAGGTCAGACACGGCTGGTACGTATTAGCCGATAATGCGATATTCAGAGATACCCAGAAATACTAAGATTTATCGATTTTACAGGGATGATAGTAAAGTTGTCTATTCTTTTGCTTTTTAAACCTTTGATACGTAAGGATTATCTTTAATATAAAACCGCCACGGAGTGTCGGTACCCTTTGATAGTCCGATACGAGTGGTTTGAACGATTTCCTCATCCTTATGAAGCGACCCCGGCAGCAGGATAAGCGGCGGGGTAGAAAGCTTGTGACCATTGAGGGCTTTATCAATCGAAAGCGCTTGGCAGGTTTTGGCCGGGCCGTTGGTAAGCTCGACGCCTGATTTATCGCCCCGTAATTCGGCCATTGTCTCTTCCCCATCCAGTGGCTCAACTGCCCGGATAAGAACTGCCGCACCGTGGCCTTTGGGGCCTGTTACGACGTTGCAACAATAGTGCATGCCGTAGGAAAAATAGACATAAAGATGGCCGGGCTCACCAAACATCACGCTCGTGCGTAGAGTCTCGCCGTTGTAGCTATGGCTAGCGACATCAGTCTGGTCGTAAGCTTCAGTCTCGACGATGCGGGCACGCTGGGTGGTATTACCGAGCTGCCGCTCTAAGATGCAGCCAAGCAGGCGGGGTGCAACCGCTACTGACGAGTCGGATAAAAAGGCAAGTGAATCATTTATGCTGCTAGAGATGGTGAAGTTGGTGGTTGAGGAGAGGGAATGTCAGGCAGCGGTGCGGTAGGCGGCGTGCGACGTTTCTTAATTTGCGCGAACGTGATCCAGCCGATAAGGCTGACAACGAGCGGAATACTGGCATAGAGGAGCAAGGTCCAGGAGAACCCTAAAATTAGCTCAGTAATAAATTTTGTCATGATTGGCGCCAGCGCGCCCACTTGCGGCAAGGCTGAGGCAATAGGAAAACCATAGATCTTCTCAATAATGATAATCGCACCCGAAGCAATAACAGCCAGCGTCATGCTGGAGAAGACAGCGCGCGATACTTTACTACCTAAGGCTAGTTTATGGCCGCGCTCGGTGAGGAGCCAGGCGCCAAGCAGAGCGGCGACACCAATCAGCGGCAATATCCAGAGCAGCAGACCAACGGTCCAGCGGAGGGTCGGGAATTCGGACAGCGAGGCAACTTCTGAGCTTGACGCTGCCGACGAGAAAGCAGCTTCGGTAATAGGAGTTTGCAAGAAGTCTGATGCAGCCAGAGAATCGGTAACGAGCTGGCGCGTGAAGTCGGTAACGGGGACATCTGGTCGGCAGAGCGTGCGAGCGGTGAAGCTGCATAGTTGTAGCGAGGCAACGCGCGGCTCAACTTCTTTAATAAGCTCGGCGATAAAGATTTCGCGCCTTGAATTAACCGGTACTGAGAACGAAAAGTCAGCCCGCTTCCCTTCCATCCAGTCGTAACTTGTATCGATTACGCTGTTAAAGCTTTGCTCGAGGAAAGGGGTCGGGAAGGTGCGGGACAGGGCGTTTTTAATTGCCGTATTGGTGATAAGGTCCTGCTCGGTGGTTATAGCGGTTGTGGTCGGTAACGAGGTCTCAGGTTGCTGGGCAGTAATGGCGGAGATGAGCGCACCATCTTCATATAAACCGCTGGCGCCGAGCCACTCTTTGACGTCGTGGCGATCAAGCACAGTAGTTGAAAGTGTCGCCAGATAGACGGTGCCCGAGACCGCCGTGACGCAGATCAGGCGCGCAAACCAAAGAGCTGGGGTACGAAAACTCATAGGGTTTATTGTAACTCTTTTTCAGGACGGAGAGGAGAGCGGTTGTAGCATAAGTAATATACTTTTTGTGGTATAGTGAAAAAAACTAAGGAGAGCCCTATGGATCGTGACGAGTCAACCGAAGCAGTAGAAAGAGATACACCCCTAACTAAAGAGCCGAATCCGTTTACTCCATCATTTACAGAAGACACTACTCACGAACCAGTACATACTGAGGCATCTTCTGTTCGTAGCACTGTAGAGGCTGTGCCCCAACCAACGATCAGCGCAGCACCAGTAGTGCCTGCGACTCATCCACCAAGCTCAGCTGGCATGATTGTCCTACAGTGGCTGACCTATGCATTCTGGGGATGGCTCGTCCTGGCTCTGATTTGGTTGATGGGTGTGGTTGCGAGCGGTATCATTGCCGATGCAGATGTGAGCGGCATGATACCATATGCTATTGCGGCAACTGTGGTATTGCTTCCAATTGCTTTTGTGACCGATCTCTTTTATCGTCGACATGAACCAACCAAAAAGGTTAGTGCGGCCTCAATCGTGATGGTGATTCATGCTGTCATTTTTGCTCTTTGCGGTATCGGTTCTTTAATCTTGGCGGTATTTACCGTGCTGAGTATGTTTGTGGGAACAGATGGTGGTGACATTGAGGGCCAGACAGTGGCTGTCGTGACTGCGTCGTTTGCAACTGTTTTATATGTGGCGGCGTTTGTGCGTACGCTTAATCCATTTAAGACACGGAAGCTCGCAACGATTTATGCGTTCGTCATGTTGGCGGTTGCTTTGATCGTACTCACAATGGGGGTACTCGGGCCGATGGTTAAGGCTGTCTCTGAGCGTGGCGATCGTCGGATTGAAGCAAATCTCGAATCAGTCCAGTCTGGAATTACCACTTACGTGGAGCAAAACAAAAAACTCCCAAATACACTCGGTGACGTGACATTTAAAAAAGCAGAAGCGCGCTCATTAGTGGACGACGGCTTAGTTCGCTACGAAAAAGGCGCGACTGTTTCATCGAACGATTCGCTTGGGGTAGATGAGCAAGACAGTGATGGAACAGACATTTTGGCAGGTAAAGAGTATCGATACAAACTGTGCGTCACCTACCAGGGTAGCTCTAGTAATGACTACGACAGCTATGACTCTGGCGACTCAGACGAATACCAGTCGTACCTATCGACATACGCGCATCCCGCAGGCGAGGTGTGCTACAAACTAGTCGTTGATAGCCAAAGCACCTATTACTCTTTCTAAGCGTAGTGGTATAATAAACATATCTCCCTATGACACACACTAGCTTTTAAAAAAGCAAAGCGTCCCTCTAGGTGAAGTTTCATCATCGTCTTCGGCTTCTACGGCTAAGGAAACGGGCTAAGAAAACGGGCGAACAATTTATCACGTTTCTTCTCATTAACTATGTAGAGGAATTTTTAAGATGAATGATGAAATCTTGTTAAACGAACGTGTGCAGGTGATTGCTACGTTTGGGGATGGTTTAAACCCCTGCCGGCCGCTGCGGTTTCGGCGTGCGAATGGACGGGAAGTGGATATTACCGAGATTGGGCTACGGCACCCGAGTACTCAGGGTAAACGCACCATCCATATGTTTGATGTGACGGACGGCGGGGCGGATTACCGGCTGGAGTTTGATAGCGAGCGGCTGACGTGGCACCTGACGATGGAGGCGGATCATTATGAGAAATAGCGATGCCTTTATCGCCTCTTCGCCTACTGTTACAAACAAACGGCTTCGCGCCGCGCGTCTGTTGAGCACGCATCAGCAGACGCTCGGGCTGCAGATGTTTATTTGTAACAGCAGGCGAGCGGCTCGCCACCATGCAGGGAGGGCTTGGTATGAATAATGGCTACAATGATTCCCGACCGCTGGTTATGCATATCGACCTCAACTCGTGCTTTGCCACAGTGGAGCAGCAAGCCCGGCCAATGCTGCGCGGCCGGCCAGTGGCGATTGTGAATCGGCGCACCGAACACACTATGATCGTGACGGCCAGCTATGAAGCCAAGGCGCTGGGTGTGAAGCTCGGTATGCGCCTGAAAGACGCCAAGCTTCTCTGCCCTGACCTGGTAGGCCTGGAGAGTGACCCGCCCAAGTACCGCTACGTATATCACAAGATGATGGATATCATGCGTAGTTATTCGGCGCACGTCACGATGAAAAGTATCGACGAAGGTGTGATCGATTTTCACGAAACGTCCGGTCGGATTCGTGATCGCCCACTGGAGGATATCGGTAGGGAAATTAAGCAGCGGCTGCGGGACGAAATCGGCAGCGCCATGCGCTGCAATGTGGGGATCGCCACCAACCGGTTTCTGGCGAAAACCGCCGCCAATTTGCACAAGCCGGACGGGCTCGACGTGGTTACGGCTGACAATCTGCGGCAGGTCATGTCATCGCTAGAGCTGATGGATCTGACGGGCATAGCTCGGCACAATGAAGCTCGCCTGAATTCAGTCGGGATCTTTACCCCGCTCGAATTCTTAGACTCCGACGTGACGACGCTTGAAAAAGTTGTCTTTAAAAGCATCGTCGGGCAGCAGTGGCATCAGCGGCTGCGCGGCTGGGAAGTGGACGACCGGCCGCATCCGCTCAAAAGCGCTGGGCGACAGTACGTGCTGGAGTCAAATACGCTGACGCGGGACGAGATTTTAAAGCGGCTGCATCACCTGTGCGAATCGGTCGGAGCGAAGATCCGGTCGCAGGGCAAAGTGGCGCGCGGCGTCTTCGTCTATGCCAAATCACCCGACCGGCGGTATTGGCATGCCCGGCGCATGGCCTCGGCTCCGTTTTTTAGTAACCAAGCGATTTACGCCCAGGCCTATCAACTATTTGAAATGGCGCCCTCATCTATTAAAGAGATTGGGGTGACATGCTATGAACTCAGCGATGATGACGACACGCAGCTGAGTCTCTTTGGCGACCAGCTCGCGCAGGAAAAGCATATCACCTCGGCGGTTGATGAAATCAACAGTCGCTATGGCGATCGGACGATTCACTCGGCTGACACGCTCGGTACGGGTATTTATGTGAAGCAAAAGATACCGTTTGGCAGTACACGGTATTTATGAGTAGTGGTATAATCACCCTATGAAGAAAACCACGAGCGGTTTCACAATTGTTGAGCTATTGATCGTTATTGTCGTGATCGGGATTCTGGCGGCCATTACTATCGTGGCGTACAACGGTATTCAAGCCCGGGGAAAGAATTCGGCGGCCGTGGCTACTGCCACAACCGTCGTGAAAAAAGCAGAGCTCTACAATACGGAAATAGGCTATTATCCCTTAGGCATGTCGGCTCTTACGGGAGCAGCCTCGACGGCATCTTACAACGTAACAGATATTGTATATGTCGGGACACACACCAATAGTACCCCGACAAATGCAGTTGTTTTCTACGTTTGTGGTAGTGGTAGTCCAGCCAGCGCGGTGGACATCACATCAAGTAATGTGACTGGCGGGCGGATTTACTATCGCGACTACCAAAGCTCTTCCAACTTAAATGCTACATACGGAATCGTAAGTGGTGCCGGGATTGCATGTTACGGTAGAAACTAGCAAAAAAGCCCGAGAATAGGTATAACTTTTACTAAACAAATTGTCGTAGGGTAGTACACGCTATCTGTAGAGAATGGTACAATGATCTCATGAAGAAAACCACGAGCGGTTTCACAATTGTTGAGTTATTGATCGTTATTGTCGTGATTGGAATTCTGGCGGCCATTACTATCGTGGCGTACAACGGTATTCAACAGCGCGCCCGCGATACTCAGCGAGCTAGCGACATTGCCAGTATTTTGAAAGCTCTTGAGACCTACAAAACAGTTAACGATGGGCTATACCCTGTAGCTACTTCTACGTCGGGCAGCGGTAGCTATGAAATCAGTACAGAGACAAGTGGCACGTTTATGGAATACCTCACTCCGGCTTACTTTTCTAAGACCCCAGTGGATCCTATCAATGATGCTTCGCATTATTATCGTTACTATCGATATAGTGCTACAACGGTGGCTACGTATGGCTGTCCGGGTAGAGGAGCGCTGATGGTTCTTTTTGCAATTGGGTTCGAGAATGCCGCCAATATGCCAGCAAACGACCCCACCCTTACGTGTGGAAGTCAGAGCTGGAGCGGAGGCACTAATAATCTTTTTAGGTACAGGTTTGAAAATGGCTAGGTATAGACATCCAGGTTTCACGATTGTTGAGCTACTGATCGTTATCGTCGTGATTGGGATCTTGGCTGCGATTACGATCGTGGCCTATAACGGTATTCAAACGAGAGGCAAAACATCGGCTGCATTGTCAAACGCAACAGCGACGGCTAAGAAAACGGAGCTCTACAACACCGAAGTAGGTAATTATCCGCTTTCACTTGCGGCACTTACTGGCGCATCCTCAAGCGAGACTTATTACATGACTGGAATAGTAAATAGCGGTACGCTGAGCAACAACTCAGCAGCTAATGCAATCGGCCATTATGTCTGTGGCAGCGGTAGTCCAGCAAGTGCGGCGGCCATTACATCGAGCAATGTTACTGGCGGTCGGATTTATTATCGTGATTATGTTAATTCAACAAATATGTATATATCAGTTGGGACAGTAAGCGGTACGGGGGTACTATGTTATTACGTTGCCTACTAGTGCGTAGCGAGGTGCCAGTAGATAAAACTCCTATGAAGAAGACCAAGAGCGGTTTCACGATTGTTGAGCTACTGATCGTTATCGTCGTGATTGGGATCTTGGCTGCGATCACCATCGTCGCTTATAACGGTATACAGAATCGAACGAACGACGCGGCCATACAGAGTGATCTGAGTAATTATGCTAAGAAGATAAGACTTGCTGAAGCTGACACGGGATCATTGCCGGTGGCTGGAGCAATCAGAACGGCCGGTGTAAGTACTGGCAGTTCAACAGCTTTCCCTGGTTTCACATTCGCGCCTTCAAAATCGGCTTATCATACCGCCAATCTCAATCTCTTCTATTGTAGCGGTGTATCAGGTAGTACACCGTTATTCTATATTGCTGCGAGAAGTAAATCTGGAACAGCATTTCGCTATCATTCAAATGCGACATTGGAGACCATGGGGAGCACAAGCTTGAACGAGGTCAATTCTTGCGCTGGGCTTGACGATGGCTACTCGTGGGCGTATGGCTACAATAGCAACACGAGCGTTTGGAACGGGTGGGCAAATAACTAGTCTCGTGTTCATGCAGCTTCGTTGATCTTATAGGCGGCGAAGGCTATAGTAAATAGCATGAAGAAAACCTCAAGCGGTTTCACGATTGTCGAGCTATTGATCGTTATCGTGGTAATCGGAATTCTAGCGGTGATCACGATAGTTGCCTACAACGGGTTGCAACAGCGAGGGCGTGATGCTCAGCGCAGTAGTGATATAGCTTCGCTCCAGAAGGCGCTTGAGCTCTACCACGTCGATAACGGTGGATATCCGACATGCTCAAATACTACCTATCAGGTGGGAGGAGTGAGAACTTCGTGTTATAGTGGCGACGCAAATTTTATTGCTGCACTGTCACCAAAATATATAGCCACCGTTCCGAAAGACCCAATCAATATCGGGGAGAGTCGGTATTTATACGTGTTTGGATCAAAGAAACTGACGGACGTAACGTATGCGGCGTCCGCAGATGACAACTATATATTAGTCACCAGTTTTGAATCTAAAGGCGGACCGTATGCAACACAGCTTGGTGCAAGCACGACTTATAACTACATCGCGGGGAGTAGGAACTAGTGGGCCACCCATTCGCTGGTAAAAACGGTTTCACAATCGTTGAACTCCTCATCGTCATCGTGGTGATTGGCATTCTGGCTGCTATTACCGTCGTGGCGTATAACGGAATCCAAAGCCGAGCGCGCGATGCACAGCGAGCCCAAGATATAAAAACAATTGCTAAAGCGCTTGAACTTTATAAGATCCAGACGGGCAATTATCCGGTGGCAGTAGGCAGTACTGGGCAAGGTGGCTGGGAGATTAGCGTGCCGACTGCGAGTAATTCAGATTTTCTGTCAGTTTTACGTACCAGTGGTGTGATTTCTAAAGTGCCGCTCGACCCGAGCAATACAGGAGATATGTATATCGCGGGCTCGAAGTTTTATCACTACTACAGGTATCCAGCTGGCCAGAGCGGATGCGATATTGACCGTGGTCCGTTTTATATATTAGCTGCGCGCAGTGGAGAATCGGGCAGTAGCTCCGGCATACCGCCGTTTACGTGTGGCACTTATGGCGCCGCTGGGTGGATCTCGGTAGGTAGCTACACAAACTAGCCTATAATAAGTCATATGAAACAATTAATTCTGCTTTTTGCCACCGTCTTTAGTATCATTGGCGCCTATGTACCGTTCATTTTTGGCGAGACCGATATATTTAGCGGCTGGAGTATTTTGGGCGGATTTGTTGGCGGCATCTTTGGTGTCTGGGTCGGTGTAAAAGCAGCCAAGCGTTGGGGCTAGGATGAAATACTTAGTAGCCGTGAGCGGCGGAGTAGATTCAGTGGTTCTGCTGCATAAGCTTGTAGATGAAAAGAAGCACGATATCGTGGTGGCGCATTTTGACCATGGGATCAGACCGGAGTCTGATGCCGATGCACGCTTTGTCGAGGGGCTAGCGAAGTGCTACGGACTGACATGTGAAATCAAGCGCGAGGAACTCGGCTCACGGGCGAGTGAGGCACTAGCGCGCGAGCGCCGCTACGCGTTTTTGCACGAGATGGCTCTGAAACATAAAGCAACTATTGCCACCGCACATCATGCTGATGATGTCGTGGAGACGATTGCGATTAATGTGCAGCGTGGCACCGGTTGGCGAGGCCTGGCTGTGCTTGATGCTCCGTCTATTATCCGGCCGCTCCTTTCACTGACCAAGCAAGATATCTATGAGTATGCACTTGCTCGTAACCTCGAGTGGGTCGAGGATGAGACAAACGCGACCGACGCCTATCTTCGTAATCGGCTGAGGCGGCGAATGAAGACGTTGCTGTCTGAAAAGACAAGAGCGAAACTTGTAAGCCTTCGCGAACGGCAGCTTGAGCTCAAGCGGGCAATCCTCACCGAGGAGCACGCAATTTTGTCTGGCGGCGCACCTTATTCGCGGTACTTATTTACACACATTGATATCGAGGTGGCGACTGAATTACTTCGATACTTAACGAAGCAAAACATTACCCGTCCGCAGGCGGAGCGAGCGCTGCATGCTATTAAAACTATGCAGGCAGGGGCAGTCAGTGAGGTCGGGGCGGGAATCCGACTCCAATTTACGCAGCGCGACTTTACTATTCAAACCCCCTAGAGGGGTGGTATGATAAAGAGAGTGGGAAATTCTCTGAAACTACAGATACTCGAAAGGAATTAGTTAAATTTATTATGGCCTCGAAGCAAAAGCAACCGAAGAAAAAAATGAGTAACATTGTCCGCCTCAGCCTGTTTTGGGCTATTTTAGTCGTGGGCGTGATTGGTTTCATGGCTATCACCTCGCCACACGCTGATTTGAAAGACGTAAAGATTGGTAAAGTGATTGAGCGGGCCAATAGCGGTGAAATTACGCGGATTGAAGGTACGGGCGGCGACCTTACGATTACTGTAAAAGGCCAAGATAAGCCAACCGAGAAATCATATATTAATGGTGGCGTGAGTACCCTTCTCAAGGAAGATCTCTTATCAAAAGAGGCCAAGCAGACACTCAAAGATAGTGCACCGTCGCAAACCGGTGACGCGCTCTGGAATATCGCCCTCATCATCGTGCCGGTTCTGCTCATTGGTGCGCTGTTTCTGTTTATGATGCGCCAAGCGCAGGGCCAGAATAACCAAGCGCTTGGATTTGGGAAGTCAAAAGCAAAGCTCTATGGGCTCGACAAAGAACGGGTTGTCTTTAATGACATCGCCGGAAACGATAGCGCTAAACAAGATCTCGAAGAAGTTGTGGATTTCTTGAAACACCCCAAGAAATACGAGAGTTTAGGCGCCAAGATTCCAAAAGGTGTGCTGCTGGTCGGTAACCCTGGAACTGGTAAGACCATGCTAGCCCGCGCTGTGGCCGGGGAAGCCAACGTGCCATTCTTTAGTATTTCTGGTTCGGAATTCGTCGAGATGTTTGTCGGCGTGGGTGCCAGTCGCGTGCGCGACCTCTTCGCCAAGGCAAAAAAGAACGCTCCAGCCATTATCTTCATCGATGAGATCGACGCCGTCGGCCGCAAGCGCGGTAGCGGTATGGGCGGTGGTCACGACGAGCGCGAGCAAACCCTCAACCAAATATTAGTAGAAATGGACGGGTTTGAAACCGGTACCAATGTGATCGTGCTGGCTGCGACGAACCGCGCCGACGTGCTTGACCCAGCGCTGCTACGACCTGGCCGATTTGACCGTCGTACCAACATTATGCTGCCAGAACGACGTGATCGCGAAGCGATTTTGAAGGTTCACTTCAAAAACAAGCCAACTGAAGCCACGGTGAATCTTGACGCCCTTGCTGCTAAAACAGCTGGTTCGTCCGGCGCCGATCTTGCCAACATGGCCAACGAAGCGGCCATCATCGCCGCTCGCCGCAACGCTAAAAAGATTAGCAACGCCGATCTTACAGAAGCCTTTGAAAAAGTAGCCATCGGCCCAGAGCGCAAAACCAAAGTCATGAACGAAAAAGAAAAACAGCTGACTGCGTACCATGAAGCCGGTCATGCGATTGTGGGTCACGTGTTACCCGATAGCGACCCAGTTCATAAGGTAACAATTATCCCGCGCGGTGGCACGGGTGGTGTGACGTGGTTTTTGCCACCCGAAGACCGCAGCTATACCAATGTCTACGAGTTTAAAGATATTCTCGCCCGTGCTATGGGTGGCCGTATCGCTGAGAAGATCATTTACGGCGACGATGGGATTACGACCGGTGCCGGCTCAGATCTTCGTAAAGCGACCGAAATCGCCCGCGATATGATTATCGAGCAGGGTATGGGTACGACGCTGCGCGACCAGGTCTTCCACGACGATAACGGCGGCATGGTGTTTGATAAAATGACCCACGACCGGCCGTATAGTAATGAGACCGCCAAAGAGATCGACGAAGAAGTCGAGACCCTGATTAAAGAAGCGGCTCGCCGTGCTGAAGCGGTCATTCGGCATAACCGCGCCAGTCTTGATCACTTAGCAAATGCACTGCTTGAAAAAGAAACGGTTGAGGGTGATGAAGTTGAAGAACTTTTAAAAGCTGCCTCGTTGCCAAAGGAAGCTCGGCTGTACGAACCAGCCGCCTGAGATAACCTATGAGCCGAATGAAAAGCATCGTCAGTCGGGCAAATAAGCGGTCGTCTGTTCAGATTGCCGCTGCCCTGCTGGCAGGCTCCACGCTGGCTTCACTCTTATTCGGCTTCTTCCGGATGCGCCTATTGAACGGTACCTACTACGATACATATCCGACCGGCTATGACGCCTACCTCGCGGCCTTCACGGTGCCCGATTTCATGTTCTTTATATTGGTATCAGGCGCGCTGAGCGTGACGTTTATACCGGTCTTTAACCAACGGCTTGGGACGGGTAACAAGAAGTCTGCTTGGGAACTTTCCACCAGTATGATTAATTTCATGGCACTGACGACGCTTGTTGCAAGTGTGCTGATTATTATTTTTGCCGACCCGCTGATCCGCTATATCGTGGCGCCGGGACTAAGCGAGTCGGGTATGGCGCTGGCTATCAGCATGACGCGGGTGATTGCCGTGAATCCATTCCTGTTTGCCATCGCGACGGTGATTGCCAGTATTCAGCAGGCAGTGGGGCGCTTTACCTTTTTTGCGCTGGCGCCAATCCTCTATAACATCGGCATTATTATCGGCATCACGGTCTTTACGGGTGGCATTACGATTTTTGGAGTTGAGATATTTGAGGGCGGTATTATGGGCGTGGCGCTCGGCGTGGTGCTTGGGTCTATTTTGCAGCTGGTGGTGAGCTCGATTGGCCTGCTGGGTCTTGGCTTTGATTACCAGTTTAAGATTTATCGGAAGAATAAAGGCTTTCGCAAGGTTCTGACGCTACTACCAGCACGCTCGCTTGATCAAGGGATGGATTACCTGGTGGGAATAGTAGAAACCAACGTGGCCTCGCGCCTGGCCGCCGGTACGCTGGCCGCCTATAACCAAGCCTCAACCCTGCACCTGGCGCCGATCAACTTGATTGGCGTGGCGATTAGTACGGCTGCCTTTCCGAAGATGACCGAACGCCTCAGCGAAGGTCGGCCCGATCTCTTCAAGACGGAACTCCAGACCACGCTTCGAGTTATCATTTGGCTAGCGCTGCCCGTCGCTATCATCACGTTCTTTACCCGTGGCTATTTAGTAAGCTTCATTAAAAATGGTGGTGATGCACTGATGGCAGGTCTGCTCGGGGCGCTCGTCGTAGCGATTCTGTTCCGCTCAATCTACCATATCGCCGCGCGTAGTTTTTATGCCCAACAAGACACCAAGACACCCCTGTATATTTCGATTTTCTCGATCGGCCTCAATATTTTCCTGGCTGTGTGGTTTGCGCTCTCGCTTCATATGGGAGCTTACGGTCTCGCTTTTGCGCAGTCCATTGTGGCCGCGATTGAAGTAGCAATTCTATTCGTCGTGATGGGACGGCGCATCAAGGGACTGTTTGACATAGTGTTTGTGCACGCTGTAGCACGCATGGCCAGCGCCACCGGAATTATGGCTATCGTGACCTACCTAAGCGTGGTTACCTTCCAGCTAACGACTAACGACCAGCGCTTCTGGATGACCTTCCCGAAATTTGTGGCTATTGTGGCCATCAGCTTGATTGCCTATGTGCTTTGTAGCCGGCAGTTTAAATTGCAAGAGGCCGAGACGGTTCTACGGCATGCCCGAAAGCTTGTATTCGGTAAGGCGAAGTAATGGATCAAAACAGCATTCGGAATTTTTGTATCATTGCTCATATTGACCACGGTAAGTCGACGCTGGCGGATCGCATGATGGAGATGACGGGCACGGTCTTAAAAAGGGACATGAAATCGCAGCTACTTGATAGCATGGATCTAGAGCGCGAAAAGGGCATTACGATTAAACTTGCGCCAGTGCGGATGAAACACCGCGGCTACGACCTCAATCTCATCGATACGCCCGGCCATGTCGACTTTAGCTACGAAGTCAGCCGCTCGCTGGAAGCCTGCGAGGGGGCAGTGTTGGTGGTTGACGCCAGTCAAGGTATTCAGGCCCAGACACTAGCCAATGTCTATCTGGCCCTCGCAGCTGACCTGACGATTATTCCGGTACTCAATAAAGTCGATCTACCGGCAGCCGATGTGCCGCGTGTTTCAGCTGAGGTGATTAACCTGCTTGGTTGCAGCGAAGACGATATTCTAAAAATTAGCGCCAAAACTGGCGAGGGCGTCATGGACGTGCTCGATGCCGTGGTGGAGCGTATCACTCAGCCGCAGGGTGATGCCGCCGCTCCGACCCGTGCCCTGATTTTTGACAGCTATTATGATGATTATCGCGGCGTGATTCTGTACATGCGCGTGGTTGATGGCAGTATCAAAAAAGGTGATACCATCGAGATGCTAGCCACGGGTGCCAATGGCTTGGCACTCGAAGTCGGCTCGTTGCAGCCTATGATGAAAGCGGGTCCGGATATTTCGACGGGTGAGATTGGCTACATTGTGACCAACCTCAAAACCACGCGCGATGCCAAGGTGGGTGATACGGTGACGGTCAAACGAGCCCGCGCCGAGGCAATGCTACCGGGCTATAAAGACGTCAAGCCGTTTGTCTACGCTGGTTTTTTCCCGGTGAGTAACGAAGACTACCAAGAACTCAAAGATGCGATTGAAAAACTGAGTCTGAGCGACAGCGCACTGCAGTTTGAGCCGGAGAATTCGCCGGTGCTAGGCTTCGGGGTGCGCATTGGTTTCTTGGGCCTGCTGCATATGGATATTGTGCGTGAGCGGCTGGAGCGTGAATATAATCTCGATCTGGTGGTGACCAATCCCTCGACCGATTACGAGATTACCTTAAACGATGGCACGGAAGTCGATATTAAATCAGCCGCCGATCTGCCACTGGTGACCAAGATTGCTGAGATCCGCGAACCTTGGATTAAGGGCGAGATCATCGTGCCCCAAGAATACATTGGTAATGTGATTCAGCTGATCGTGGCCAAACGCGGCCGGCAAAACAATCTGAGTTATATCGACGAGCGAGCTCTCATTAGCTTTGAAGCCCCGCTGGCCAACCTTCTGACCGATTTTTACGACCAGCTCAAATCCGTCACCAGCGGTTACGGTAGTTTCAATTACGAACTCGACGAATACCGAGCCGAAGACCTCGTGAAAGTCGACTTCTACGTAGCCGGCGAGATCGTCGACGCGCTGTCCGTCATGACGCACCGCAGCGAATCGCAGCGTTTGGGTCGGGAAGTCGTCGACAAGCTAAAAGAAGTCATCCCTCGCCAGAATTTCCAAGTTGCTCTGCAGGCGGCCATTGGCGGCAAGTTTATCGCCAGAGCCGACCTCTCAGCATATCGTAAAGATGTGACGACCGGGCTCTACGGCGGTGATGTGAGTCGCAAGAAAAAAGTGCTCGCCAAACAAGCCAAAGGTAAAAAGCGTATGAAGCGCTTTGGTAAAGTCGATATTCCATCCGAGGCCTTCACCGTGATGTTGAAGCGGGATTAGTGTATAGTAGTAATTCATATGAACCTCGAAGACGCTATTACAGATTACCAACCGACCGAAGAAGCCCGCGCAGTTGTGCAGGCGGCTAAGATCGTCCTACTGGCTGGTATTGCCGGTGCTGGTAAAGACACGATCAAAGGCAGGTTGTTGCAGCGAAATGATTTCCATGACATCATTTCTCACACCACGCGCGCTCCACGAGCAAATAACGGTATTGATGAAGTTGATGGTATGGACTATCACTTTATTAATACTGACGTTGCAGAATCTATGATTAAGAATCATGAATTCATTGAGGTAAAGTTTGTCCATGGCACAGTCTATGGTACCTCAGTGGCTGCGGTTCAAACCGCTTCGGCAGACGGAAAAGTCGCCATAACCGATGTTGATGTACAGGGTGTCGATGAGTATAAGAGGATTTCATCTCAGGTCATAGCGGTTTTTGTCCTGCCGCCAAGTTACGACGCGTGGCTCGAACGACTTCACAAACGGTATGCTTCGGATGATGAATTTAATGCAGCCTTTCCAAAGCGCCGCGAGAGTGCCATTAAAGAACTAAAGCGTACCCTTGCTGTTTCGTATTATCACTTCTTGATCAATGACGATCTGGAGCGAGCCGTGCGGGTAGCAGACGAGATTGCCCATCAGCCCGACGTATTCCACCGTAAAGACGATGAAGCGCGGCTGCTTGCCCGCGATCTCCTTGAGGCAATTGAAGCTCACAGCTAGCACTCAAGTTGAAAGAGTGCCAAGAAATTGGTATAATTCATGGTATGACCGAACGTCAAATCCAAATTTTAGCTGCCATTATTGAACAATATGCCGAGGTGGCCTCACCTGTCGGTAGTGTTACGCTCGCTAAGTTATTCAACGTCTCGAGTGCAACGATTCGGTCTGAGATGGCCAAGCTGGAAGAACTTGGACTCATCATGCAGCCGCACACCAGCGCGGGGCGTATCCCAACCGACCAAGGCTACCGGCTGTATGTAAATGCCATTAACGATGCGGAAACTAGCGAGCTGCCACAACTCGATCGCGGTGCGAGAGCGATTGAGGCGCGTGTGAATACTCACGGCGACAGGGCAGACCGAGCAATCCGCAGCGCGGTAGATAGCTTGGTGGACCTCACGCAAAACTTGGGCCTCGCGACCATTGGCGACGAACTGTATTTAAATGGTATCGGCAATCTGTTTTCTCAACCCGAATTTTTGCAAGGTGATCACGTTCAGGGCGTCGCACGGCTACTTGATAACCTCGAGCCATGGCTAAAAGAAGCAGCCCCAAATGAACCGCTCAATGTCTTTATTGGTGCCGAAAACCCGATTGGCAAAACCAGCGGGGCTACTCTTATCATCAGCCGTTTCCGTTCACCTTATTCTGACAAAAGCTATATTGGGGTGCTTGGCCCAACGCGGCAGAGCTATGGCCGTGTCATGCGCCTGGTGCGCCACGCTGGTGCCATGCTTGAGGAGGTGCTCTAATGGCAGAGTGGCTCGGACAACTGATGAGCAATTGGCCGACAATACTTATTGGCATTGCCGCCATCGCCATCTTTATTGGCGGGGTTATCTACTATTTCTATGTAGATGGCACAATGTGGGGAGCAACACCAGATAGGCGGAGAAAAAATCATGGTAAAAAGTAAAAAGCAACTCGAACTCGAACAACAGATTGGCGAACTGACCCAAGACCTGCAGCGTACCAGAGCTGATTTTGAAAACTACCGCAAACGCTCTGAAGCCGACAAAGCCGCCACCTATGCCCACGGCCAAGCGGCGGCTATTTTGAAGCTACTTCCTGTCATCGATAACATCGAGCGGGCCATTACCCATACGCCCGAGGAACTCAAAGAGAATAAGTGGGCACTAGGCATTGCAAACTTAGTCAAAAATCTCGATAAATCGCTTGAAAGCCTCAATCTCAAACGCATTGAAGCCGCACCTGGCTCTGTGTTTAACCCTGAGCTTCACGAAGCTATCCAATTCGATGAAGACGCCGAGGGTGAAAAAGAAATTATTGCCGACGAGCTGCAGGCTGGCTATACACTAAACGGTCAGCCTATCCGCCACGCCATGGTAAAAGTCACACGCCAGTAGTAGCGTAACCCCCCCAAGATAGAGCTCATGCTATAATAACCCCATGAAACCGTGGGCAAAACAAACAGGCTTTACTATCGTAGAACTCCTCATCGTGATTGTTGTGGTCGGTATTCTCGCGGCCATCACAACCGTGGCATATAACGGTGTTCAAGCAAGAGCGAGGGACGCACAACGGGTTTCAGATATTAGTAATATCGCAAAGGCTCTACAGCGTTGGTCGATTGAAACGGGAAGTGATTTCTCAGCTATGCCGCTTGGAAGTGGATCGGTCACAGGCCAGGGATGGTATAACGCGAATTACTCGACAGCCTCTATAAAAGCTTTCCTTGTAAATGGTGGTTATCTCACAAATGGGGTAGATGATCCACTTAATACAAAAGGCGGGGTAACCTCATACTCGTATATGGTGTCAGATTGTATCACCGGAGATAATAAGCAACGGGTGGTTATGGCGAACCTGGAGAATAATCCGTCCCAGACACCGGCGCAGCAGTTGGGTAGTACTACTTGTAGTTCTAGCACTTATACATCTTACCTAAATACTTACGGGATGGATTACGTTAAATGGGTAAAACTGGACTAGCCATGAAGAGCGCTGGGTACAGGCACGGTTTTACTATTGTTGAACTCCTTATAGTCATCGTTGTTATTGGCATCTTGGCTGCGATAACCGTCGCTGCTTATAACGGCGTGCAGGCGCAAGCTCGAGACAATGTCCGTAAGCAAGATTTGGCCCAGCTTGCAAAGGCGACCAAACTGTACGCTGTCGACAAAGGAGATTACGCCGAAGTAAATTGTGGAAGCGCTGGAAGCGGTTGGCTGCCCACAGACTATGACGGCTTAGGGCTGGCCGTACCAATAATCAGCTGTCTTACTTCGGGCGGATATCTTTCAAAAGAATTAAGAGACCCAAGTGGACTCGGGAGTTGCTCGGGTCTTACCTGCTTCGCGTATATGAAAGCGAGTTGTGCTGGCGGAACGTACTATTATGCCCACCTTGAGACATTGCCTCAAACTTCCACTGATCTGGACGCAACGTGCCAAGGAACCTGGGATACTTCGTACGGCATGAATTACATCGTAAGAGTTAATTAGCACTCTTGACACGAGAGTGCTAATTTTATTACAATGAAGATATTGGCAATCTCTTATGTAGAGTGCTAAAATAGAATGTATACAATCGTGAACATTTTTCTAATAAAAGGAGAATAAATTATGGGTAAAATTATTGGAATTGACCTCGGTACCACTAACAGCGCCGTAGCGTACATGGTGGCTGGTAAACCAGAGGTTATCGCCAACGCCGAAGGTAACCGCACCACGCCAAGTGTGGTCGCGATCAACAAAAAAGGTGACCGTCTGGTGGGCCAAGTCGCTCAGCGCCAGCGCGTCACCAACGCTAAAAACACTATTTATGGTGTGAAGCGTCTGATCGGTCGTAAATTCGGCGACAAAGAGGTGCAAAAAGACCACGATATTATGCCGTACGAAATCGTCAAAAAAGGTGATGGCGTGGCGGTCAAGATGGGTGATCAAGACTACACCCCAGAAGAAGTCTCGGCCATGATTCTGTCTAAGATCAAAGCCGATGCCGAAGCGTTCCTCGGCGAACCAGTCACCGAAGCGGTTATTACCGTGCCTGCGTATTTCGATGACTCGCAGAGGCAAGCTACTAAAGACGCCGGTAAGATTGCAGGGCTTGAGGTAAAGCGTATTATCAACGAACCAACTGCGGCTGCGCTGGCCTACGGTCTGGAGAGCAAGAAAGACGAAAAAATCGTGGTCTTCGACCTCGGTGGTGGTACCTTTGACGTCTCTGTGCTCGAGCTCGGTGATGGCGTCTTCGAAGTCAAATCAACCAACGGTGATACTCACCTCGGCGGCGAAGACTTCGATAACCGTATCGTTAACCACTTTATTGATGTCTTCAAGAACGAAGAAGGTGTCGATCTGAAGAACGACAAAGCTGCCATGCAACGGCTCAAAGACGAAGCTGAAAAAGCTAAAAAAGAGCTTTCTTCGACACCCGAATACGAGATTAACCTGCCGTTTATTACCGCCGATGCCGATGGCCCAAAGCACTTCGAGTACAAGCTCACCCGCGCCAAACTCGAGGAGCTCGTTAAAGACCTGATCGACCGCCTGGCCGGCCCAGTTGAAAAGGCCCTTAAAGACGCCGATCTCACCGCCAAAGACATCAACGAGATAGTGCTCGTTGGTGGTATGACCCGTATGCCTGCGGTAGTAGAAAAAGTAAAAGCCATCTTTGGCAAAGACCCGCTCAAAGGCGTAAACCCGGATGAAGTCGTGGCCGTCGGTGCCGCCATCCAAGGTGGAGTGCTGGCTGGCGACGTAAAAGACGTGCTGCTGCTCGACGTCACGCCGCTCTCGCTCGGTATCGAAACTATGGGCGGCGTCACCACTAAGCTGATTGAGCGAAACAGCACCATCCCGACCAGTAAGAGCGAAACCTTCTCAACTGCTGCCGATAACCAACCGCAGGTTGAGATCCATGTGCTGCAGGGTGAGCGCGAAATGGCGACTGACAACAAATCTCTGGGTCGCTTCATCCTCGATGGTATTGCACCAGCTCCTCGCGGCGTGCCGCAGATTGAGGTTACCTTTAGTCTCGATGCCAATGGTATCTTAAATGTGACCGCTAAAGACAAGGGAACCGGTAAAGAGAACTCAGTTACCATCCAAGATTCTGGCAACATGAGCAAAGAAGATATCGAAAAAGCCCAAAAAGAGGCTGAAGCCCACGCCGACGAAGACAAGAAAAAGCGCGAAGCCGTCGATATCCGTAACACCCTGGAAAACGCGATTTACCAGGCAGAAAAAATGCCTGATGAATACAAAGACAAGATTTCCGAAGATGACGTCAAGGTCATTAAAGACGCAGTCGAAGCTGCCAAAAAGGTGAAAGACAACGCTGATGCTAGCAAAGACGAGCTTGAAGCAGCGGCCAAAGCCCTGAACGACGCCATTATGCCAATTGGCGCCAAGATGTACGAAGCCGCTTCCAAAGAAGAAGTACCTGCCTCTGAAGACAGCAACAAAAAGTCCGATAAGGACGAGCCAGTCGAAGGTGAAGTCGTCGACGAAGACAAGAAATAACGGGTCTTAATTATATACAAAAAGCGGCTGTATGCCGCTTTTTGTATTGTGTGACATTTGTCACAGGCTTACGTTTAAAGTGCTATAATAGAAAGTACAGGTAAACCAAAGGAGGAATAAATGGAAAATTTAGGATTTATTGGTTGGATCGTACTCGGTGGACTCGCTGGATGGGTCGCCTCAATGATAGCTGGTACCAATGCCAGTCAAGGACTACTCGGTAATATCGTTGTCGGTATCATCGGTGGACTGCTCGGTGGTTTCGTCTTCGGCCTCCTCGGCGGGTCAGGCGTCACCGGCTTCAATCTCTGGAGCTTTATCGTGGCCGTGGTTGGTGCGGTAATTGCGCTCTTCATCTGGAAAGCCATGACTGGACATGGCGGCGCAGCTCCAAAAGCTTAGTCCAGCCCAAAACTTTAAACAGGCACTCCTTGAGGGGTGCCTGTTTGCTGCCAGGTTGGCAGATGTGAATATGGTAGAATAATCCTATGAGAAAAACCACAAGCGGATTTACGATTGTTGAATTACTTATCGTCATTGTGGTCATAGGTATCTTGGCTGCTATTGCCCTTGTCGCGTACAATGGGACGCAATCTCGAGCTCGCGACGCCGACAGGCGCTCTGACCTTGCAGCTATCGCGAAAGGGCTGAAGCTATGGTATGTTGACCACGGTGACTATATGGAGACCGGAAGTGGTTGCGGCGCCAACGGTGATGGCAAATGGTGGTTCAATTATCTCTATGCGCCGAAGTCGATGAATGATTGCCTGAAAGACGCCGGTTACATATCTAAAGATCTAAAAGATCCATCAGGGGCTGTGGCTTGTGCGTCTGGAAGTACGAAATGTTTCGCCTATTACAAAGAATCGTGCGGTCTGGGCACCTATTTGTATGTAACGCTAGAGACATTACCGGCTGCAACCAACGAGACGGATGGAACGTGCGCTTCGACTATGGACACCAACTACGGCATCAACTATGTGGTGAAAGTAGATTAGCACTCTTTACATTTGAGTGCTAATTTTTTATACTAGTAACAGATGAAAAAGAACTCATTTGACACCTCTCTTCTGGCTCCAAACCATTCCTTTGCGGCTGCAAGGCTTTCAACGCTCGTCAACATAGGCGTAGCTATGCTTCCTCGCGTTTCAAGCTTTTCGCACACAAATAAAATTGGTTTGGCCTCAAAAGGAGGTACCAAATGAGTTCTAAGCGAGATTATTACGAAGTTTTAGGTGTCTCCAAGACCGCCTCAGCTGATGAAATAAAGAAGGCCTTTCGCAAGGCCGCGGTACAACATCACCCCGATAAAGAAGGGGGTGATGAGACCAAGTTTAAAGAGATCAACGAGGCCTATGAAGTCTTAAAAGACCAGCAGAAGCGCCAGCGCTATGACCAATTCGGCCACGCCGGTGTCGGCGGAGCAGCCGGCGGAGGCTACGGGGGCGGTAATCCGTTTGAAGGCTTTGGCGGGCAGAATGTCCACTTCGACTTTGGTGATGGCGGACTTGGTGACATCTTCGGCCAGTTCTTTGGGGGTGGCTCACAGCGTTCCCAAGGGCCACAGCGTGGCCGGGATGTGGAAGCCCAGATACAACTGACGTTTGAAGAAGCCGTCTTTGGCGTCGAAGAAGACATTACGCTCGATATGGACGATGAGTGTGAGCACTGCAAGGGCACGACGGTCGAACCGGGCCACAGTATGAAAACCTGCCCGACCTGTAAGGGCGCCGGCCAGCAGACACGGGTCATGAACACGATGTTTGGCGCCATTCAGCAGGCCGTCACCTGCGACACCTGTAAGGGTAAAGGCCAAATACCTGAAAAAACCTGTACGGTCTGTCACGGCAAAGGGACCCAGCGCCGCAAACAAACCATCAAGCTCAAGGTTCCGGCCGGTATTGACGACGGCGCCACCATCCGCCTCAAAGACCGCGGCGAAGCGATTGGCGGCGGCTCGCGCGGCGATCTATACGTCCATATCCGGGTGCAGGCTCACAAGAAATTCACGCGCGAAGGCGACCTGATTTTATCTGAAGAACACATCAGTATGATTGACGCAGCCCTTGGGACTGAGATCGAAGTCGAAACGGTGGATGGCTCGGTACGCATGAAAGTACCAGCCGGTACTCAGAGCGGCACCGACTTCAAGCTCTCCGGCCACGGCGTCCCGCATCTGCGCTCCGACAAGCGCGGCGCTCATATCGTCAGTGTTATCGTCGATACTCCGACGAAATTAACCAAAAAGCAAAAAGAGTTACTCGAACAGTTCGAAAGCTCCAAAAAACGCGGAATTTTCTAGGTTTAGCGCGCAACCTATACTAAGATATAGATAGTAAACGAAAGGAAACGGATGTCGTTTTTACTATTTATCACAGTTGTCGTTCTGGTCATTATTCTTATATCGAAAAACTCTTCCAGCGCACCGCGTGGTGATCAGTACGGCCAAGGCTACTGGGATGGCTACCGGGCACTCGGCGACAAAGTGCAGCAGATTATTAACAAGCATCCGGTGGATACTGAGGCCCTGCAGCGCGAAATAAACGCGGGGTACGGCGGAGTGGTTGAACTGCGAGATGAAGATCCGTTCATCAAGAAAGTGACAGCCCTGCCCACGGCAGCGGAACCAGATGCATACGTCGAACCGACACCTGTTCATGCCGAGAAAAGCAGCCAGAATCAGTCGCTGACCAATCTCAATATACTGCTGTTTGTGGCCAGCCTGCTATTTGTGGCGGCAGGAGCGGCATTTGTGGCCACCGCCATGCCCGATGGCATCAAACTGTTTGGGGTGTGGCTACTGGTGGCGGTATTCTACGGTGCCGGTATGATGCTGCAGTCCACCAAGCAACTGAAGCCGGCCGGCGTGGCCTTTATCGGTACTAGCCTGGGGTTGATCCCGTTTGCCGGTATTGCACTGTATCAGCTGGCAGACATTCCCGGCGCGGTGGCCTGGTGCGTGACCTCTCTTGTTGGCCTGATTGCTTATTTCTTTGCCGCTGTGCGTCTGCAAAGTCAGGTGGTCTCATATCTCACATTGGCCTTTGTGGTGTCGCTCGCTAGCTCGTTTGCCGAGAGCGTCAGTGTGCCGCTGATGTGGAATTTTGTGCTAATTATCGTACTCTCACTTGGCATTAATTTGCTGGCCTTCATGAAGCCCTCGTGGCTACCAAAAGTATTCTCCGAACCCGTGGAGCGCGCTGGCCAGATTGTGACGCCGCTAGCGCTGGTGGCCGGTCTGACCCTTATCGACCAGCTGTCACTCTTTGCCTACGAAGTGGTATTTGGCGTGGCGACGCTGCACTATCTGGTGATATGGACGCGGCAGCGTCACTTGGCTTACGAAACAGTGATTCGAGTGCTGGCTCACATCACAGTATTTCTGGTCATGATTGACCTGCTCGATGGTGACCGAGTCGCCATTGGCATCACGTTTGTAGTCTTGGCGCTACTCCAACAGGTTTACTCGCTGATTCGCCTTCGCATGAATCCAGCCAGCAGGGTATACGAATGGGCGTGGGTCTCTGTCATGCAATTCTTCCAATTTTGGGCGCCGGCGCTATGGGTTGCCACTCAGTGGGACGCCGAGCTGACCACGGCAACGTACATGATTATTGCGGCAAGCAGCATAGGTTTGACATTTATCACTCGTAAGATCGCTGCAGCTACACCAGCCCTTCTGATGTCACTTATTCTGCCGTTCATTAAGGTATTTTGGCTCTTCCAGTTCATGCTCGGGTGGGTCCTGGTGGCTGGATGGTTTACGCTAGCCGCAGCAGCGACCTTAGCTATCTGGCGGCTCTTAAAGAACCGATCGAGTGATGTGAAAGCATTCTTCGTAGCCGCCTTTTTGTGCTACGGCGGCTTCGCGGCCTGGACAGCTCTCGCTTGCGGTACGGGCTGGAGTATGCTGATCTTTAGCGCTCTCTCAGCCCTTCTTTGGTACGGCTCATTCCGGATGAAGCAGGCGTTTATTAGCGTGCTCGGTAGCATCGCGTTCGTAGCTGCTGTGACGCAGACGTGGCACCTGCTTGAACTGAGTACCGCATGGATGCCGCTGGGTGTAGCCTGGATAGCTTCGGCTGTACTGTATCTGGTCTACTGGTTGCTACTTCAGTACCGCGACAACCAGCGAGCCTTCGGCGTACTCGGTATGGTCTGGATCACGCTCGGCTTTGCGGCGCTGGTATCTTTCTTTGATAGTGAAACGAATATTGCTGCCAGCCTGACGATTGTGGCCGGGGCCGGGACCCTGGCGGTGGAAGGCTACCGCCGTAAGCATAAACAGCTGATGGAAGTCGCCGTTTACATCGCTACCTTTGGGTTGCAGCGCTGCATCGGCATCCTGTATCCTGAACTCAACGTCGTCTTCTACGCCCACTGGTGGGCGCTGACACTGGCAGCCATCGCCATCTGGCGACACGAACTAACCACGCGCCTCATCGTGGCCATGGCCTTCGTGACCGCTAGTACGAGTATCTACGCCCTCGGAGAAGGGGATATGTACCAGCTTCTCTTCCTGAGTGAGCATGTCGCGCTATTAATCGCCGGCTTCCTGTTGAAAAAGCAATGGGCCCTCTGGTGGGGTGTCATCGCCAGCGTTCTAGCCGTTCTATACTTCCTGCGCGACGTAGCGTTCTTAGCTTTTGCATTCCTTGGTATTGTGGTAATTGGTGTCGTTATTTGGCGCTTGAGCAAGAGTCCGCGTCACTAGGGAGCTAGTTCCTAAGGCTGAAACCTATTTAAGCTAAATATGATATCATTGACTTTTTACAGATAAAGTGCTATAATTAACACTATGGAAGCTGAAAAGCATAAAATACCAAAAGTCCTCGTGCTCGGCACCATCGCTCCATCCAGCGAATCGGCTAAAAGCGATATGCTTGAGTACAACAATCTTACACCTGCGGTTGAGAGGCACCGCCCCTACGAGTATGAACGTATGCACCAATTTTGGGATGCTGAGCCAGGTTCACTAGAGGAACAAGAGAAGGCCTCACAACTAGCTATGCAGTATATGCTGATGGGATCACAGGCTCTGATGAATGCCGGGACTGAGGAAAATCGTAAATTATGGTCAGACCGTTATACGCAGGCTACCACTGAGCTATACGGTACTCCTGACTCTGATATAGCACGTAAGCTTTTTGAAAGTCGTGTGTCAGGTCAAGAAAAAGACCAGCCATTTTATGAGATCGCTAGAGGAGTTGGTCAGTACCTTGAAGATAAATATTTTGACGTTTACGCAGCGCTAGATATTGATACATCGCATGAATCAGACGCTATTGATATAGTGAGTGTCGCTGATCGATTTGAAGCTGCGCTCAATGTGTTGAAAGCCAATCATGATGAGGCATGGAATGAATGGACCATAGAGAGGGAGGATGAAAAGGACTCTCTAAGTGTTGTTGCGGGTAGTAAGAAGATTATTGTCGGTATGCGACGAGCGTCGATGAGCGCAACTCAGCTTAAGGGACTATTTTCGCACGAGGTGCTCGTGCATGGCCTGCGCGGTGTAAATGGTTCGAAGCGTACACCAGAGCTTGGGACTGGACTTCCCGGGTATCTTGATGCTGAGGAAGGGCTGGGCGTCTTTGTAGAATATGCTGTGACAGGTGAAGTACCAGACAAGATTGTAGATCGTTATATTGACGTCGCATATGCCGCCGGAGCAATAGACGGGGAGAAACATACTCGCAAAGAGTTACTTGAATATGCTCTGAATCGGGCTGTCAAACGGAACAAAGCTTCCGACCACCAAAAATCCATGGAAGATATCACAAAAGAAGTGTATGCGCACGTGAATCGTATCTACAGAGGATCTCTTGGCAATGAACATGTTGCAGTATTCACCAAAGACATTGCTTACTACAAAGGCTTCATTGATATGGGCATATATATATCGGCAGAGCTTGATCAAGGAAAAACAATTTCGAGCGTTGTGGATTATTTGATGTCAGGTAAATTTGATCCGATGAATAAACAGCATGCTGAAATGATATCCTGAAGAAAGGCCTAAACTATATATGCAAAACGAAGTTCCTATAATTGGTACAAATGCTCTCGTTGAGATTATCAGCTATGCTCAGAATGTACCTGCAAAAATTGACACGGGTGCCGACAGTTCATCTATCTGGGCAAGTGACATCCATATGAGTAAAGGCGGTACGCTGAGTTTTAAGCTTTTTGCCGAAGAATCGTCGTTTTACACAGGAGAGGTCATTAAGGCTAATGTGTACAAGGTAGCTCTGGTACGAAGCTCTACCGGTCATGAGCAGATTCGGTATCGTACCGAGCTAGCCGTCCGTATTGGGGGCAAGCGAGTGCGGATATTATTTAATCTGGCAGATCGCTCGCGCAATGCATTTCCTATCTTGATCGGCCGTCGTAGCTTAAAGGGAAAGTTCCTTGTTGATGTCGCGCACCGCGAGCATACATCTGACGAAAACCGCATAAGACTGGGCCTTAACGAAGAGATGCTCAAAGACCCGTACGCATTTCATAAAAAATACTTCAATAATTCGATTCAAAAATGATAAGGTAGGAGTTGATATGAAAATAGCTATACTTTCAAATGGTCCAGGTAACTACTCCACAAAACGTCTCAAAGAAGTTGCGCGTCAGCGTGGCCATGAGGTGAAGGTGATCAAGTATCGTGACTGTTATGCCTCTATTGAGCAGAATAACCCGACGGTGAGCTATCAGGGCGAAGATCTGGCGCAATTTGATGTCATTATTCCCCGTATCGCCAGCTATATGACGCGCTATGGAACGGCTATCGTGCGGCAGCTGGAGATGCAAGGGGTATATACAGTTTCGAGTTCAATCGCTATCAACCGTTCGCGCGATAAACTGCGCAGCCTCCAGCTGCTGGCTAAAGCTGGTGTTGGTATTCCAAAAACAGTTGTATCACGTAACTCTACCGACATTGATGATCTTATTGATAAACTTGGCGGGACGCCGGTAATTATCAAGCTAGCCCGTGGTACACATGGCAATGGCGTAGTTCTAGCTGAAACGAAGAAGGCAGCAAAATCCGTACTACAGGCCTTTTACCTGACGAATGAAGACGGAACCAACGTGTTAATTCAGGAATTCATCAAAGAATCAGCCGGTACGGATATTCGTGCGTTTGTTGTAGGCGGGCGAGTGGTAGCCAGTATGAAGCGGCAAAGTCTTGACGATGATTTCCGCTCAAACCTTCATAAGGGCGGAGAAGGTACCACGATCAAACTGACCGAAGAAGAACGTAAGATGGCTATTAAAGCCGCCAAAGCCATGGGCCTTAATATCGCCGGTGTCGATATGATGCGTAGCGAACGCGGGCCGTTGGTGCTGGAAGTCAATGCCAGCCCTGGCTTTGGGGTTGAAAAAGTCACCGGACGTGACGTAGCCACTAAAATCATTGAATATGTTGAGCAAAACGCCAAACGTCGCAATAAAAAAGATAAAGTCGGCGCCTAAGAATTCGCGTAGTATACTGGTAGCATGAATGTTGCTATCATCTACGGCGTAACCTTGGTGCTGCTTTTTGGTCTCGCATACTTTACAAGGCGGCGATTTGGGGTATTGGGACTAGCACTAGCTGCCGGTGCGATGCTCAGTAATCTGTGGGCGCAACAACTAACCCCACTAGTAAAAAGCACGGGTATTGATATTGCCGTTCCGCCGCTCGCAACAGTAGTGGCTGTCGTGTTAGTTTTGCTTCCTGCCGTTGTGCTACTGGCAAGCGGACCGACATATAATAAAAAACCAGAACAGATTATCGGAGCGCTGCTTTTTGCAACACTTGCGGTGGCGCTACTCATTGAGCCGCTTGGCTCGGGTCTCGTGCTACAGGGTGATAGCAAACAGGTGTATGACTGGTTTTTCCAGAACCGCGTCTATCTTGTAACGCTCGGTCTGATTGCGGCTCTCGTCGACCTATTGTTTGCCAAGACCTCTGGCCATCGTTCAAGACATTGACAAGCCACCTCTTATCGTGTACATTTTTTAGAGTGTTCTTCTTCGCTGTGACATTGAAAATGTCACGTACAAAATTGCAATCCAAGGAGCCCTACGGGGCGACTGAATGCAATTTTGAAAGGAGGAACATAGGCCAAGGCCGAAGCTTTTGTTTACTTTAAGCAAAACGAGGCAGGGCCGCAAGTTCCGACGCGGGTCCATAGCTCAGCTGGTTAGAGCACCTGCCTTTTAAGCAGGGTGTCGTGGGTTCAAGCCCCACTGGACCCTCCAAGTAAATACACTCACTTCTTGTGGGTGTTTTTACTTGGAAGATATCAGATGGCTTAAACGCCCTCGACACCCGTGGGGTGGAGGGGGCGAAAACTGCCAGCGGCAGTTTGAGAGCCGGAAGCCCGGCGTATCTTACGATACCCGAGCTGAGGCGGGGTCGCGGAATTTCCGAAGGAAATATCTGTGACCAAGCCCCACGTGTCTCCTCTCTATGTGACATTAAGCACAGACGAAGCTTGCGTCATCCTCCATACTACGTGCTACATAGGAGAAAAAGATGATCGAAATAATAAAGAACATGTTTCGGCGTAAGACGCGTACGCTCTTAACTATTTTTGGTATTACCATAGGAATATTCGCGTTTGTTGTCATGGGCTCGATGGCCGAGAAGATTAACCTGCTCGTTAACGGGGGTACCGAATACTATGCAGATAAAGTCGTCGTCAGCCCGGCAGGTGGTTCGCTTTCTACGATGCCCACACCCATGAAGGTCTCGAAGGCTGAAGAAATAGCCAAAGTACCAAAAGTTGCGGCGGTATCTGCCAATATATTTTTACCACTGAGCGAAGAAGCCAGTGCAGTGAGCTTTGGGCCGCCCCCGGGAATTATCGCCAGTGACCTGAAGGGCGAAGCGTATGAAACATTTGACGTTTCGTATAGCAGCGGTCGGGGACTCAAAGCGAGCGACCAAGGCAAAGCTGTGGTTGGGTCTGATCTGGTAGAAAAGCTCAATGCCAAGGTAGGCAAGAACATCACGATACGCGGTAAAGACTACGAAGTCGTCGGTATCATGGCAAAAACACTCACGGCTCCTGACAACGAAGTCAGTATTAGCCTAGCCGATGCGCAGCAGATTCTCTACAATTCGTTGCCTGAGATTATCCGTTCGCAGATCACGGCTAACGAAATTGTAAATAGCTTTACGGTCTATGTAAACAAGGGAACTGATCCCGACAAACTAGCAACCGCAATCAACGCCCAGGTTAAAGATGTTGAAGCTTCGGGGCCAAAAGTGTTTAAAGATCAGATCGCCAGCGCGACAGGTGTGCTCAACGCTATTCTATTTGGTATCGCCCTGATATCACTGCTGGTCGGTGGCCTGTCGATTATCAATACTATGACGATGTCGATCTCGGAGCGAATCCGTGAGATCGGCATTAAAAAAGCGGTCGGCGCCAAGACGCGCAATATTATGCAGGAATATCTTATGGAGGCCGGGCTGATTGGGCTGTGCGGTGGTCTCCTTGGTTGGGTGCTCGGCGCGCTCACAGTCGTCTCGATCAATAACCTGATGCAAGAGAGCGGCACGATCATCTTCTTGCTGACACTTCGTATTTCACTGTTTGCGATTGGCTTTTCGGTTGTGCTGGGTGTCATCGCCGGCATCTACCCAGCCTACTATGCGGTTAAAGTTAATATTGTTCGCGCTTTGAGGGAAGGGTAAGTATGAGTGATTCAATTTTGCAGCTCCATAAAATAAGTAAAATTTTCATCATGGGAAAAAGCAAAAACCAGAGAAAGGCTTTGCGCGCTCTTCAGGACCTTCACCATGCCTATGAAAGTGCCGTCAAAAAACACGATGATTCGCACGCTTCGCAGCTGCTAGCTCAGCTCGATAAAGCCCAGCGCTTGTTTACCAAAGAACTCTACGATGAAAGCTACAAGGCAAGTACCGGCAAAAGCCTGAAGAAACGAAATGACAAGGGCTTCGTGGTTCATGCCCTGAGCGATATCAACCTCACGATAAAGCCGGGTGAGCTGGTGGCAATTATGGGACCGTCTGGTAGCGGTAAATCGACGCTGCTGAATATGCTGGGCTTGCTGGATGAGCCGACAGCTGGCCGGATACTGGTAAACGGCAAAGACATTACTGCGATAAAGCCACGCGAACTGCCTGATATTCGTTCGCATGAACTTGGCTTCGTCTTCCAGTCGTTTAATCTCGTGACTACGCTGACTGCTCTTGAAAACGTCATGTTGCCGCTGCGCTACTCTGGTGTAGACAGACGCCTGCGCCGTGAAAAAGCCAAAAAAGCTCTGGAGCAAGTCGGGCTAGCGAGCCGCCTGCATCATCTGCCATCAGAACTCAGCGGTGGGCAGCAGCAACGGGTGGCGATTGCCCGCTCGATTGTGAATAATCCGGCCGTCGTCTTTGGTGATGAGCTGACTGGTGAACTTGACACTAAAATGACGCGGGAAGTCATGGCCTTGATTCAAAAGCTCAACGAGGCTGGCCAAACTTTCGTGATCGTGACACACAACCCAGAAGTTGCCCAGTACTGTAAGCGGGTTATTCTGATGCGTGACGGCAAGATCGATAAAGACATACAAGTCAAAGTGCCTAAAGTGCCGAAAAACTGACCATTCGTATCCCCTTGCTATACTAGATATATGTATGGCTATCGCTTCCGCAGGCGAATCCACGTCTCGTGGATGATTGCGCTGGCGTGCCTTGGTGTCACTAGTGGCATTATCTTAGCGCCGCATGTGTCGAGCTCGCTATTCTATTCGTTAGCCTGGCTTGTGGTTGGTATTTTTGTCATTGGTATTGTGTTTTGGAGGCCCTATATCTGGAGTGTCCCGGTCGTCATTGGAGCGGGCGTTATTGTGGGGTTGTGGCGTGGGTCAATTGATCAAACGCAGCTCGGTGTATATGAGCACTTGATGGAAGTGACAACAACTATCACAGGCAATGTCTCAGAAGACGTCGATACGAATGCTCGGGGTGAATCAGTGATACGGCTATCCGAGTTGACAGTCGATGCCCACAAGCTGCCGGGCAAAATGTATGTCACTGCTTCGCCAGTAGTAGATATAAAACGCGGTGACGTTATTGCAGGGAGAGGAAGAATAACCGAAGGGTTTGGCACCTTTCCGGCAGCTATGTACCGGGCAGACATAACGAACGTAAAGCGACCAGAGCCCGGCGATATCGCGCGGCGAGTGCGTGACTGGTTCGCCGATGCCATCCGCGTGGCAATCCCAGAGCCGCAAGCCAGTCTCGGGATTGGGTATTTGGTGGGGCAGCGGCGGGCGCTACCTACGGAGCTGAGTGACGCGCTGCAAATAGCAGGCCTGACTCATATTGTGGTAGCAAGCGGGTATAACTTAACTATCCTAGTGCGCTTTGCGCGCCGGGCGTTTGAAAAAGTGTCGAAGTATCTGGCAGCACTGAGCTCGGGCCTTATGATTGGAACATTTGTGCTCATCACGGGACTCAGCCCCAGTATGAGCCGCGCCGGATTGGTGGCTGGCTTAGCGCTACTGGCTTGGTATTATGGGCGGAAGTTTCACCCCATTGTGTTGTTGCTTTTTGCGGCCGCTGTGACGCTGCTCATCAATCCGAGTTTTGGCTGGAATGACCTCGGCTGGCAACTGAGCTTTGCGGCTTTTGAGGGTGTCATGATCGTCGCCCCACTAACCCAAGCCTATTTCTTTGGCGAGAAAAAGCCCGGCGTACTCCGCCAGATACTTGGGGAGACAATTTCGGCACAGCTCGTCACCTTTCCGATCCTCGTACTTGCATTTGGGCAGTTTAGTAATGTGGCGGTGATCGCTAATCTTTTAGTGCTGCCGCTGGTGCCGCTGGCGATGCTGTTGACCTTCGTAGCCGGAATAGTAAGTCTAATAATGCCAGGCTTGGCGCTCCTCGCCGGGCTACCGGCTTCGTGGCTGCTGGGCTATATGACATCTGTCGCTAGTTACTTAGCAGGCCTATCGTGGGCTCAAACCGAAGTAACAATTACGCCGTGGCATGTAGCTGGCATGTATGTGCTTATGCTCGTCGGTTGTGTGTATATGTGGCGCAAAACGAGATTCAGCCTCCGTGATTCATCTATTATCGACTGAGAGCAGTCTTACCGTGTGCGAAACGAGGCGTGACTAGATATTTGTCCTCACCTCTGTTATAATGAAGCAAAGTACTACCGATAAGTAACGGAGATTTCTTATGTCTGGACACAGCAAATGGTCAAAGATTAAGCGCGACAAGGGTGCCAATGATGCCAAACGTGGCGCGATTTTTACACGAATTGGCAACCAAATCGCGATTGCCGCCCGCGCGGGTACCGACCCCGCGATGAATTCAGCGCTGGCGATGGCGATTGAAAAAGCTAAAAGCGCCAATATGCCAAACACCAACGTACAGCGCGCGATTGATCGCGTGAGCGACAAAAACGCTGCCGTGCTGGAAGAAATCACCTACGAAGGTATGGGGCCAGGTGGCGTGGGAATTATCATTGAGACTGCCACCGACAACCGCAATCGCACCTTCCCCGAAGTCAAAAATGCCCTGACTAAAAATGGTGGTCGCGTGGCAGATGCTGGGAGCGTGATGTTCCAGTTTACGCGTAAAGGCGTGATTCGGGTAGCGGCCAGCGGTGAAGATGCGCTGCTAACGATTTTGGACGCCGGCGCGGAAGATGCAGCGGAAGAAGATGGTGAGATTATTGTCTATACCGACCAAAAAGAACTCGCCAAAGTTCGCACAAGCTTAGTAGAAGCTGGACTGACCATCGAAGACGCCGAGCTGCAATATGTAGCTAATCATTCGGTCGAAGTGAGCGATGAAGAGACCGCTCGAAAAGTCATGAAACTCTTTGACGCCCTTGATGATCTTGACGACGTGGTAAACGTTCACACCAACGCCGATATCACCGCTGCTGCTTGAGCAAGCATAAGCAGTTTGATATAATAGAACTCTACTAGTTAAGTGGAGTAGCAGTGAAACGATCTATTTATTGGATTTTCATTATCGCCCTTATAGTCTCATTTTTACCCACGCCTACGCTCGCTACCGACGGCGAAGAACCGGTGCAGCCGACTCCTGAAATTACGACTGAGTCGCCCGAAGCAGATAGCCCGCCAATAGATAATGCGCCACCACCTACGGAGCCTGAACCTAATACAGGTCAAGTTGTACCGGCCGAATTGCCACCTGCTCCCTACAGTGATCCACAAGTGAGTGCGTTCGAAGTTGTGGCGCAGCCAGTGACTGCAGCATTGCCTGGCGGCGTCGTAATCACCCAAGTTCAAACTCGTGGGATAGGTGGCAACGCGAGCGATGAACTCGTCGAACTTTATAATAATTCTGACACTGAGGCTGATGTGACCGACTGGTGTCTCAAGCGAGCTTCAACGAGTGGAACTTCGTATACGAAAATGGCGTGTGTGAATAGCGCTGATGCGGGCAAAGAATCGCGGGTGCTGTTGCCGGCTCGATCATACATTTTGGCGGTGTCATCAGCCAGTACGCTACCTGGTTTTGATATCCAATTTGCGTCTGGGCTGAGTGACACGGGTGGACGGGTTGGGTTGTATAATCAACTCGACGAAAGACAAGACTTAGTAGCATGGGGAAGCGCAATCGAATCAGAAACTGGTCCAGCTATATCGCCCTCGCAAGGTTCGTTGCTCCAGCGAAAGAGCCTGAGTATCGGTACGTACCAAGACACCGATAATAACCAAACTGATTTCGAAGTGGCCGCTCCGCGCAGCGCCTATACATACGGTGCGCTCAGAGAGGGCATCGACATGTGCCTCAATCTCGACGGAGCGCAGGCAGTCGTTCCAACTGGATGGAGCCGAGATGTTACAACTGGTGACTGTAGTGATGTGCCAGTCAACATGTGTAGTGGTCTGGTCATTTCGGAGATTGGAGCGAATTATAGCAATCAGTTTATCGAAGTATTCAATAGTAACGATAGCCCGCTCAATGTGGCCACCTGTCGCTTGCAGACGAATCGTAGTGGTGCACAATATGTTTTCCCAGACCGCACTATTTCCGCTCACGACTTTATGACTATCACCATCGCCGATACCGATCTGAGTCTGACCAAGACGACGATTGGTACCGTGTATTTGCTTTCGTCAGATGGAGCTACTGAACTTCAGACCGCATCCTATGCCAATCTCAGTGAGGAGACATCGTGGGCATGGTTTGGCGGGAATGATTGGCGACAGACCTACGTAGTGACTGCCGGCAGTAGCAACCAATATCAACAATACGCCAGTTGTGACGCTGGTTATGAGCGCAACCTTTCGACTGGTCGATGTAATAAAACCGAGGCGACGGCGACCCTCGCGCCGTGTAATGAGGGTCAATATCGCAGCGAAGAAACCAATCGTTGCCGCTCGCTCGCCTCAGCTGTGGCGAGCGTTTTAAAACCGTGTGGCGATGATCAATTTCGTAACCCACTTACCAACCGTTGTAAGAAGATTGCCAGTACTGATGATGTTGCTGATTGTGGTGAAGGGCGGGAACGCAATCCTGAGACCAATCGTTGTCGCAATGTAGTTCAGAGCGATGTGCCCGCCGCAGCTTTTGCAGTTGAGCCGATTAAAGATAGTGCTACGGCATTTGCTGGGTGGTGGGCACTCGGCGGGGTTGGTTCATTAGCGCTGGGCTATGCAGGCTGGGAATGGCGAAGAGAGTTACGAAGCGTGCTTCAAAAAGCTACAGCATTTTTGAAGATCAAATCTTAAGCAGGGCTTTTTTCGAGTGCGAGTTTGGCAGAGCGTTCACTCACGAAACGATATGCGAGCGTGAAGATGATGAGATAGGCGGTGAGCTCCACGCAGCGTACACCTAGTGGGACTTGAATAAGTAGTAGCCCGCCCAGTACAATTCCGAAACTGGTGATAAAAAGATTTGTCCGACGAGCAATGATTGGGGAAGCGTGTGAAAGTAATGCCATGATAGTCATTGAGACAGTAGCTACGAGGGATAGGCTCAGAGCCGTGATGTGGATGGCTAATAGTAAGCTATACATACATTCACTATACCGCTTACGTATCTGAAATGCCACAGTCTCTTGTATACTAAGGACATGAGAATCATTGGTATCGATCCGGGGACAGGTATTTTGGGCTTCGGTGTGATTGACGTCATAAAAGGCAAGTCGACCATGATCACGGCTGGTGTGGTGACGACACCGGCGCACACGCCACTTGATGAACGGCTGGAGGAGATCTACGACAGTCTAATGGAAATTATTGAGGAAACGAAGCCAAGCGTCATGTCGATCGAGAAGCTGTTTTTTGCTCGCAACGTCACAACGGCCATGAGCGTGTCGCATGCTCGGGGCGTGGCCATGCTCGCGGGCAAGAAAAGCAAGCTCGAGCTGGCGGAATATACGCCACTGCAAATCAAGCAAACCCTGACCGGCTATGGTAAGGCTGATAAAAAGCAGGTGCAGGAAATGGTCCGTATTCACCTGGGGCTCACCGAAGTCCCCAAGCCCGATGACTGCGCCGATGCGCTGGCGACGGCCATCACGTACAGCCTGATGAGTCGATAAAATGGTATACTATTAACACTATGGCCCGTCAAGGAAAGTACAGTAAACGTAAGTCTCCGCTCTTTCGCGCCCGCTGGGCTGTGAAGCGCCGCTGGAATTGGTTTAAGAAACTCTCGAAACCCAAAAAGGCGCTGCTGCTTGGTGGTCCTATTCTCGCCTTCCTCATCATTACGCCGGTTATTACCTACGCCTATTACTACAATGATATCGCTGATCAAGACCGGCTGATGAACCGGAATAATACCGGTATCGTGTTAAAAGATAAAAACGGTACGGTCTTTTATAGCCTCGGGACAGCCAAACACCGCGAATTAATTGGTCTCAATCAGATATCTGATGAAACCGAGCACGCTCTCGTTGCCTCGGAAGACAAGGATTTTTATGAACACGGCGGCTTTTCCCTCATCAGGATTGCCGGATCCATGTATGCCAATCTCCTAGCTGGTGACGCTACGGCCTACGGTGGTTCCACACTAACCCAGCAGTTAGCCAAAATGACTTTGCTCTCTGCAAACAAGAACTTCCTGCGTAAATACCAAGAACTTACCATTGCAACGGCTATCGAGCAGCGCTACTCCAAAGACGAGATTCTCTCAATGTATCTCAACGCTGCCTATTTTGGTAACAACTCGTTTGGTATCGAAGAGGCGGCTGAAAATTACTTTGGCAAGACGGCGAGTGACCTGACACTAGCTGAAAGCAGCATGCTGATAGGTGTTCTACCCGCCCCCAGCGCGTACTCCCCGGTCGAAGGTAACCCGACCTATGCCAAGCAACGACAAGCAACAGTGCTGACGCGGATGGTGAATAACGGCTACATCACCCAGGCTCAAAAAGACGAGGCTATCGCCACCCAGCTTGCTTACCAGCCAGCCAGGGGCATCGACAATGCGGCCCCGCATTTTACCGAAATGGTGCTTAGCGAACTCTACGATAAATATGGTGAGGAGACGGTGAAACGTTCGGGGTATCAGGTGACGACGACGCTTGATCTCACGCTTCAGAATGCTGCAATTGCGGGTGTCGACAATAACATTTCCCATATTCAAGCCAATGGGGGATCTAACGCCAGTGTGGTGGCAGTGGATCCGACGTCCGGCGAAGTACGGGCGCTGCTGGGAAGCGTTGATTATAACAATGAACAGTTCGGCAAGGTGAATATGGCCGTTAGTAAGCGCCAGCCTGGCTCGAGCTTTAAACCGCTCTATTATTCCAAAGCCCTAGCCGACGGTGACATTACACCGGCAACTGTTTTAAAAGACGAAGAGACTGACTTTAATGGCTATAAACCTCAAAATGCGACGAGGCGTTTTTATGGCAACGTGACCGTGCGAAAAGCACTAGATTGGTCGCTCAATATTCCGGCCGTTAAAGTCATGCAGCGGGTTGGGATTAGTTCGGCGCTCGATCAGGCCAAGGCGTATGGTATCACCACCCTTGGATCCGCAAGTAATTATGGCCTGTCGCTGGCGCTTGGTGCGGGTGAAATACCACTTACCGAAATGACCAATGCCTACGCCACGCTTGCGGGGGAAGGACAGCACCACTCGCTGGTGATGATTAAATCGATCCAGAACAAGTTTGATAAAACGATCTTTACGCCGACCGAAAAACCGAGCCAGGCTATCAGTGCGGAAGGCGCCTATCTGGTGTCGGATATTCTATCCGATAACGCCACGCGCGGCAGCTTCTTTGGTAGTGCACTCAATGTCACTGGCACCGATGGCCGGATAAAATCAGTGGCCGTCAAAACCGGTACGACCGATGATTCGCGTGATGCCTGGACGATCGGCTATACACCGCAAATTGCGGTGGGGGTCTGGGTCGGCAATAACGACAATACGATTATGGAGAGTGGTGGTGCCGACATGGCCGGGCCAATCTGGCGCGTCATTATGAAGAATGCCATTGGTGCATCCGAACCAGAGTTTGTGCAACCCGGCGGTATCGTGAAAGCCACCGTTTGTACAACGGCCGGAAAAGTGACCGATGTTTTCCTCGCGGGCAACGTACCGCCAAGTACATGTTCGACCGAATCATCCACACCAGCTGTGAAGCAGCCTGAAAAAGAAGCCGAGACGACTACCACGCCTTCCGCCACGACGCCATCGACAACCCCTGATACTTCCACGCAAACGCCGGTGACCCCGGGTGGCACGACAACACCAGGGACGGGGACAGGCAACGGCAATGGAAACGGTACAGGCGGCGGATCCGGGTCGGGTGGCGGTACGCCGATTGTCCCCACGACGCCGTAGGGTGAGCAAATATCTCTTTTTGCCACTACTGATATAATCTGCTACGCAAAATCGAAGTCCTGCTTTGCTCGAATAAGAAACCAGTTTCTTATTACTCGCTTCATTGGGTTATAATGAAACCAGTATGATTGCACACATTGCCGGGGTAGTGGCCGAAAAATTTGGAAATAGTATCATCGTGGACGTCCACGGGATTGGGTATGAACTACAAGTGCCGCTTGGCGATTACGAACACGCGGTTTTAGAAGAGGATGTAAAATTCTATACCTATCACCACATCCGCGAACAATCGCAGGACTTATTTGGCTTTTCAAGCCTGGCTGCCAAGAAATTATTTGAACTTTTAATTACTGTGCAGGGAGTTGGCCCTAAGGCGGCTTTGGCGATTCTCAGTCTCGCCGACAGCGAGACGGTACGCAATTCAATTGCCAATAGCGATGCGGCGTTCGTTGCCCGCGCAAGTGGGGTCGGCAAGAAAACCGCCGAGCGCGTAACGGTGGATCTGTCCGATAAAGTCGGCCTGGCGCTACGCACCAATAACGATACATTTGGCAATTCAAGCGTGATTGCTGGTAACGATGAGGCACTCGAGGCGCTGATGGCACTTGGCTACAATCTAAATGACGCCACCAAGGCGCTAGAAGGTATTTCAACCGATTTATCAACCGCCGAGCGGGTAACCCAGGCGCTGAAAGGCTAGATTATGGCAGTTGAACGAATCGTAAATACCAGTATTCCAGATGACGATACCAATGAGCAGCTGATTGAAGTGACTTTGCGGCCGCAGACATTTAGTGAGTATGTGGGGCAGGCGCGGCTGAAGAAAAACATCAAGCTGGCGATTGATGCTGCCAAAAAACGCGGGGAACCGATCGACCACGTGCTGCTGTACGGCCCGCCGGGTCTCGGTAAAACCACCATGGCTAGTGTGATTGCCAATGAAATGGGCACGAATATCCGCGTGACGGCTGGGCCAGCGATTGAACGGGCTGGCGATCTGGCGAGCATCCTGACTAACCTGGCCGACGGCGATATTCTCTTCATCGATGAGATCCACCGTCTGAGCCGTACTGTTGAAGAGGTGCTCTATAGCGCTATGGAAGATTTCAAACTCGATATCGTGATTGGTAAAGGTCCGGCGGCGCGCAGTGTGCGCCTCGATCTGCCGAAGTTTACAGTGATTGGTGCGACCACCCGCACGGGTAGCTTGGCGGCTCCCTTGCGTGATCGTTTCGGTCATATTCACCGACTCGAGTTTTATACACCCGATGAAATTTCAAAGATCATTCTGCGCGCCGCTAAGATTCTTGAGACCGATATCAAGGCTGTCTCGGCCGACCTATTGGCTACCCGCGCTCGACTGACGCCGCGTATCGCCAATCGGCTCTTGAAGCGCGTGCGCGACTATGCTGATGTGAATGGTGATGGCATTATTGACCTCGTGACTACGACTAAAGCACTGGAGCTCCTCGAGATCGATGAGCTTGGCCTGGATGCCGCTGATCGCAACCTGCTCACTCGTATCATTGATGCCTATGGCGACAACCCAGTCGGCCTTAATACCATTGCAGCACTGACGGGCGATGAAATGACCACCATCGAAGATTTCTACGAACCGTACCTGCTGCAAATTGGTTTTATCGAACGAACCCCGCGTGGTCGGCGGGTGACCAGGCGGGCTTACGAGCACCTCGGTAAACCAATCAAGAGCGACGGCCAACAAAAGTTGGTATAATAGGAACCAACATGAAGAATGACCAAACCCCAGATGATTTCACCAAGCCGGTGGCCTACGATGCCGACGGCAGGCCACTCTATGCCCATCCACCAGCTCAGCCAATTCCACCTATCCCGCCACTGCAAACACCCGAGCTTAAGACCACGCAGTCTTCGCATGTTACCCAAGCTCCAGATGCCCCAGAAGGCTACAATTTCGACCCGAGTACCCGCGTCCAGTACGCCAATGAGCCGAGCGTGCATCATGTCAGCCGTCCGTTTGAGCCTTCCAACTTGCCAATTAGTGACGAGCTGCAGGAAAAATGCGAAGAATCCAGGCGCAAATACCCGGCCCTCAACCTCAGCGACGGCGAGTATGTCATACTCGCGGTACGGCGCCACCCGATCGGTCTCGTCGCTCCCATCGGGAGCACGGTTCTCGCACTTATTCTGATCTTTGGCCTGTCCGGTATTTATGCTTCTATTGCTTCGACTGATGCATCGATGCCAGCGGCCGGCGACGTGAGCCTAATCGCAATCCTACTCGCACTCCTCGTGACGATCTTCGGCTACTTCGCGACCTGGATTTATATCCAGAATAAATTCTTTCTTACCAACGAAAGTGTCGTACAGGAAATCCAGCACTCTCTGTTTTCCAAGCGCGAACAGACGGTGAGCCTGGGCAGTATCGAAGACGCCAGCTTCCACCAGACCAATTTCATTCAGACTTTATTTGATTACGGCACCATCCGGCTCTCGACCGAAGGTGACGAGACGACCTATCGCTTTCACTACGTGAGCCAGCCCAAAAAGCAGGTGGCGACACTGAACAATGCGATTGAAGCTTTCAAAAACGGCCGTCCGGTCGACGACGATATCAACTAGTTGTTACGACTCTTTTTGACGTAGTCGGCTTCGGCTTCCAGGTCTGCCCGCAGGGTGTAGCTTTTGCATTTGCTATCCACGCAATTGGTCGGTTCGTAGCGGTATTCAGACTGTACCGGGACTTCTTCTTCACCCACTTTTTGGGTGGTTTGGCCGAGCTTGATGCCGCTCGGATCAGTGAAGAGTTTGCTATCGAGCGTGGTTAGGTTCTTGCCGGCTATCTCGGCGGGGTAGTAGCCGTTTTGCTTATAAAAGCCCTCTTCGAGCCCGTAGTACATGGCATTGATGGCGGTTTTTCGCTTGTCGTCACGGCCGGCGACTTCCAGATTGTTCTTTTGAACGAAGAATAGTACGCCCGCAAAGATCAAAAAGGCAATCACGACAATTAATTCTATAACGGTAAACCCACGTTGTTTCATGAGGCCTATTATAACACGACAAAGCGCGAGTACGATGGACTGAATCTCCAAGCCTCATGAAACGAGACTCAAGCGACTGCAGCCCTAGAAATTACATCGCTGAGTCGTGAATTTCTAGGCGCGGAAGGGTCTCGTGAGGGAGGATGGGAGATTCAGTCCCCAGCAAGCTTGCGTATACCCTCACCTCGTTGTGTTATAATAATAAGTAGATTTAAGAGAGGGAGTATATGGCAAAAAAGGCAGAAAAACCGGCAGTTTCGCGTACCAATCCAGACAATGAGGGTAAATTAAAGGCGCTAGGTCTGGCTATGGATCAGATCACCAAGCAATTTGGCGATGGCTCAATTCGCCGCTTGGGCGATACCCAGCGTGTCGATGTAGAGCTTATTTCAAGTGGGGCGCTTAGCGTCGACTTGGCACTGGGCGGTGGTTATCCAAAAGGCCGCATTATTGAGATTTATGGACCAGAGAGCTCTGGTAAAACCACATTGACCCTCCACGCGATTGCCGAAGTGCAAAAGCAAGGTGGTACGGCAGCGTTTATTGACGCTGAGCATGCGCTTGACCCTGCCTACGCCCGCCGCTTGGGTGTCGATACCGACAATCTGCTGGTTTCGCAGCCGGATAATGGTGAACAGGCGCTCGAGATCGCTGAAACATTGGTACGTTCCAGTGCAGTTGACCTCGTGGTAGTTGACTCTGTCGCAGCCCTCGTGCCGCAAGCTGAAATTGACGGTGACATGGGCGATAGCCACATGGGACTCCAGGCTCGCCTGATGAGCCAGGCGCTTCGTAAGCTGACCGGTATTATCAACAAGAGCAAAACGACAGTTATCTTCATTAACCAAATCCGTATGAAGATTGGCGTGATGTTTGGTAATCCAGAGACGACAACCGGTGGTAATGCGCTGAAGTTTTATGCGTCTGTGCGTATCGATATCCGCCGCACCGGCCAGATAAAAGTCGGTGAAGAAATTGTCGGTAATCGCACTAAGGTGAAGGTGGTCAAAAACAAGATTGCGCCGCCGTTTAGAATCGCCGAGTTCGACATTATGTACAACGAAGGTATCTCGAAGACCGGTGACGTGCTTGATCTCGCAGTTGAACACGCCATCGTTGGCAAATCCGGTGCCTGGTTTGACTATAACGACGGCAAAATCGGTCAAGGCCGTGAAGCCGTAAAAGTGTATCTGAAAGAAAATCCAAAAATCCTCGAAGAAATTGAAAAGAAAGTTCGCGCTAAGGTAGTTGAAGAAGCGGTCTAAGTATGACCGAGGAGATTCTGCAGGTAGTTGATGAGAATGATCAACCTATCGGTGGCGCCACTCGCAAGGAGTTAAAATCAAAAGGTCTTCGATACAGGATAGTGAGGATATTGGTCGAGGATGAAGAGGGTAATATAGTTGTCCAGAAACGGGTAGCTACAAAAGATACTTATCCAAATTGTTGGGACAACTCCGCGGCTGGCCATGTGGATGAGGGGGAGGATTATATTACTGCAGCAAAGCGGGAATTAGCCGAAGAAATTGGCCTAACGGATGTCAGCTTAGAAGAAGTTGGGTACTATTACTCGGAGACGGTAGCGCCTTCAGGTCATATCTTGAATCGATTTACTAAAATATATAAAACGGTTGTTGACCATGATACTGCCTTTACGCCTCAATTAGAGGAAGTTTCCGAGATTGCTTGGATGACGAAACATGAAGTCGCAGAACTGATACGCTCGGGTAAAAATGTTACTGATGGTCTGACCCAGGTTTATGAACGATATTACTCAGGAGCATAATGAAAATAACCAATATCTCTCTCCAAGCGCGCGATAAAAATCGCGTCAATGTGTCGGTCGATGGTACGTACCGATTCTCGCTGGATGTCTATCAGGTTGGTGATCTGGGTATCAAAGTCGGTAAAGAATATACCGACGAGGAGCTCATGGCTCTTGAGACCGAAAGCCAGTTTGGCAAACTCTATGCTCGCACGTTCGAGTATTGTCTGATGCGGCCGCATAGCGCCAAGGAGGTGCGGGATTATCTCTATAAAAAAACCCGCACGGTGAAACTGCGGAGTAAAAGAACAGGGGAGTTTTATGACAAGCCGGGCGTCAGCCCCGAGGTCACCCAGCGGGTGTATGACCGGCTGGTTGAAAAAGGCTATATCGACGACGAAAAGTTTACGCGCTACTGGGTTGATAACCGGAGCCTGACGAAAGGTGCCAGCAAACGAAAACTCACCTCGGAGCTACGCTCAAAAGGTGTTGAGCAGTCAATTATAGATAAGTTTTTAGCTGAGTCGGAGCGCACCGATGGGGATGAAATAAAGAAAATTATCGCTAAAAAACGCAGCCGCTACCTGGACGAGCAAAAACTCATGCAATACCTCGCTCGCCAAGGCTTTAGCTATGATGATATCAAAGCGGTGCTCGCTGAAGAAGACTAGTCTTTATCGGCTCGGATGGTTTCGGGTTGGGCGCCGCCAGGCTGACGAAACGGATTGACGTAGGCACGGGAGGCGTGAGGGACCGGGTCCTTCACTTCATTTGAAGCTGACTTGACGGTGATAGTCGTGTCGTTGATCTCTAAGATCTGTGAGCGGTGGATAAGAAGCTCGCTATCACCAAGGCTTTTTAGCAGTGGCCGTCGGACGGTAAGCTGCTGAATGACGAAGCCGCCCATCTCTACCGAGTAATCTTCAACCTTACCGAGCTTGTGTTTTTTATCATCGACGACCGAGAGTCCTATGAGCGGGAAGTGGAGGTCATAAATCTCTTTGAGCTTAATGACGTCACTCACCCCAATAAATTCTTCACTAGAATCGACAATCATACCGATATCACTCAGTTCGCGCACATCGGCAATCCTCAGGATTGAGGGGTGTTGATCGAGCAGTTGGCCTTCAAGTTCGTAGGCAATAATGGTCAGGGTACGGGGGTCGATAATAGGCATCTTCGTCCGGGCTAATTCAGCACCGGTCTGGAGGCTCATAACCGCAGTATGAATAAGTTGAGATCCGAGAACGAGCATAGTTTAAGTATAAACGGTTCGCGTGATAATGGCTAGCGGTATTAAAAGGGCGAGACGCGCCCTGACACCGGCAATTTCTCGGTCTCTTGGGTGGACTGCTTCAGGTCGCGCAGCCGATCAATCGTCGTTTGGTCGAAACTGGTGTCGGCGCCCTGTGAGGTGTAGCCGTTGGCCTCGTCAGACAGCTGGATGGTGGAATAGAGCATGATCACGCCGACACATAAGCTGCCGACGATAAAGACAAAGAACATCAGGAAATGATAGCGCTGGAAGAAAGCGACAATGCTATTTGTGAGAGAGGAGAAGTTTAGTTTCATCATATTCCTTACTGGATATACATTTCCACGGTTAGGGGCGCAATAGAAGCTCCGCTACTTGATACATCGATGCCCTGAATTTTCATTTTTGGCAGGTGTTGCTCGATATCATAGGTAAACTGGAGGAAATCGAGATAGCTTGGGCTTGATAAGGTAACAGATAGGGCAATGGTCTTGCCGCCAGGGGCTGCTGGAGTGGGAGCGGCAGGTGTAGTCGTCGGCGCAGCGGCCGAGCCGGTACTTGTCGTAGTATCAGCAGACGCCCCGTAATTAAAGCTGGCAATCTGGATGTTATTACGGGCAGCTATCTCCTTGATCTCATCGACGACTTGAAATTCAGGGAACTGACTGTTTGATTTAAGCAGACCAACTTTTTTCAGTACATCTTTGTTTTTTTCGAGCTCTTTTTTAGTGGTCACCAGAGCCTGGATATTGCCATTACTGGCGTTGGCATCGACTTTTTTGTGACTGACCTCCACGGCGTACGTTTTGAGCTGGCCGAGCACGTAAGTGAACATCACCCCGCCACCGATAGTAATGGTCAGGAGCATGACTAAGAAGATGGCACGAAGCGTGCTTGCATCAAGCGTGCGTTTTTTCTTACTCATTTGGCTGCCTCCTTGCTCATCGTGACGGTGAGTTCCATGATGTATGGGTACGAACCCGAACCGATGCTAATTTTACCCTTGGTAACATTTGAAAATAGCGGTGAATTTTTGAAATTATTGATGAGAGCCAGCGCGGCTGTCTCATCGGCGATATTGACGTTAAACACAAGTGGCGTGGAGAAACTCTGTTCATTGAGCTTGAGCTCCGTCAGAGCGGTGCCCTCAGGTAGAAGCTTAGCGATAGTCAGAGCCGCCTTGGCATAACTTGTCTGGCCGTCGAGGATACTCTTGGAGTTACTCAGCTCGGCGCGGAATTGATCAGCCTGAGTTTTTATCTCAGCGTATGAGCCTTCGCGCGTGGTGTTGTCCAAGATTGATTTTTCAGCTGCCTGCTTCACGCCGACGAGGTAAAAGCTCGAAAGAACGGTGCCGGCAACAAGAAAAATGATGCCAGCAAGAAGCAGTAAGTTGTAACGAAGCAAAACGACATTCATGCGAGCGGCCTTAATCTGCTTTTTTTCTTCTTGAGGAAGTAGGTTGATCATTTCCAGATCCTCCGGGCGTTGACACTAGCTAGACCGGCGACCGTAATATAGCGGGGGCGAAACTGCTTGGCGGGCTGCGGTAATTTACCAAAATCAAGCTTTTGCCACGGGCTAGCGACGCGGGCAGGCATGACGAGCTCATTGGTAAAGTAATCACCAATCCCTGGGACGTTACTGCCGCCGCCGACGATGAGAACTTGTTCCAGCTTGCGTTCATCGGTAATACGCTCGTTGTAATAGCGGATGACCTTGCGGGTTTCAGCGAGGATTCGATCAAGGTTTGGCTTGAGGGCGGTTTGGATTTTGATTTGGCGTGGTCCGGCGCTGAGACCGTTTAAGACCTTGAGCTGGTGGGCGTTTTCAAGCGGGACGTTGAGCTTTTTGGCGATCGAGAGCGTAAAGGTGTTACCGCCGACGCCCAGGCCACCAGTAACGCGTATGGCGCCGTCAAGCACAGCTATGTCAGTGCTGGCGGGGCCAATGTCAACGATGACGGTAGGAAGGTGGCCTTCTTCGGTTGTTTCGAGCACGCGAGCCACGGCGCTGACACCGGGCTCAATCATGACGACATCAAGACCGGCCTGGCGGGCAGCGGCCATACAGCTATTGACGAGACTCTGAGGCACGGCGGTCATAAGGACCGTGAGCTCGTCTTTGGTGCGCTGAATAATTTCGTAATCGACGTAGAGGAGGGTTATGGGGATGGGAATATATTGATCGACTTCGATTTCAACCGCATCTTTAAGGGTTTTTTCGGCTGAAGCTGGGATAGTGAAGGTACGTGAAAACGTGCGGCCGGTCGGAACGCCGAGAACGGTTTGGGTGCTCGGCAGTGACCCAACGAGGTTGTGATTGAGCAGTTGCCTGAGGTTATCAGTGAGATAGGTGCCGTCATCATCAAGTGACTCTTGGATTTTCACAGGGTCAAGATCGATAGAACCATAGCCAGTCACGGTCCACTTTTTAGGATTGACCGCCATGACTTTAATACCAGTCTGGCTGATGTCGAGTCCGATGATGGGTTTGTCTTTATAAAATAGTCTTGCCATTGATGCCCACTAGTATAATTCTTCTTGTCATTATAGCATGAGCACCATGCCAATAGCACACTTTTTACTACTTGATGTTTTGCGAGAGACTGGCGATCGGACCCATCACGCTGGCGGCGATTAGCCCGACCATGCTTCCCATCAAAACGATCATGACCGGCTCGATAATCGCACTGAGGCCATCGATGGCGACGTCGACTTCTTCTTCGTAAAAATCAGCGACCTTTACGAGCACGGTGTCGGTCTGTCCGGTTTCTTCGCCGACCGAGAGCATCTGGGCCACGATAGCGGGAAAAAGGTCTTCGTGGGTCTCAATCACTTCGGAGAGTTGCTTGCCGCCTTTGACTTGTTCGGCCGCCTCAAGCAGGGCTTCTTCGTAGACGACATTACCAATAGCATGCCCGGTGACGTTTAAGGCTTCGAGTACCGCGACGCCGGCCCCCATGAGAGCCGAGAAAGTACGGGCAAACCGAGCCACGGCGACTTTCATAACGATCGTTTTTACTGCTGGGATGCGCAAGACAAGATGATGGAACTGCGATTTACCTCGAGGAGTTTTTAGGTAGCGAAGCAGCAGGAAGATGCCTCCGCCAATCGCCGGGATGATGATAAACCAGTAACTAATAAGCGCAGCACTGAGATTAAGCATCATTTGGGTCAGGAAGGGAAGCTGGGCATCGGGGCCACCGAGGTCTTTCAGGATTTTACCAATCTGAGGAATGACGAAAAGCATCAGCCCAAAAAAGGCGATAATCATAATGACGACCAGGACACTTGGGTATGCCATGGCGCTCTTGATCTTTTTGCGAATCGTAGCATTTTTCTCTTGCTGGAGGGCGAGGCGCTTTAAAATTTCATCTAAGATACCGGCGGCTTCACCGGCCCGTACCATGTTGACGTAGACATCGCTAAAGGTATTGGGGTATTTTGATAGGGCATTGCCAAACGGCGTACCGGCTTCGACATCTTTTATAAGTGTATCGAGAATTTTCTTGAGAGCCGGGCTTTCGGTGTGTTTGGCGAGTGATCCCAGGCCGCGATCGAGCGGTACGCCAGCACTGATCATGGTGCTCAACTGACGGGTAAAAATAACCAAATCGTTGGTTTTGACCTTGTTGCCACCAAGGATATTTTTAAAGCTAATTCCGGATCGTCCCGAGACTTCCTTGACGCTGATAGGCCGAAGTTCTTGTTTGATGAGAGCTGCCAGCACAGCGGCTCGATCGGTCGTATCGACGGTGCCGGAGATGGTTTTGCCTTGAGCGTTGGTGGCGATATATTTAAAACTAGCCATGATTATTCCTTGGTCACCTTCAGAACTTCTTCGATAGTAGTGCTCCCCCGAATCGCTTTGATCAGTCCGTCGGTCTGCATCGTCTCCATACCTTCAACAATTGCCTGGGTCTGGATATCGGTACTGGTCGCATTGGCGGTAATTAACTTTTGGATAGCCAGGGTATTATTGAGTACTTCGTAGATACCGATTCGGCCGCGATACCCAGTATGACTGCATTCCTCACAGCCTTCCGGATTGGCTTTCCACAGGGAAGTGATGGTCTCTTCGGTCGTACCAGCAGGGATATCGGCGCCGATATGCTGCTCAATGGCCTGGAGCTCCAGCTGGTGAATATGGCCAAAGTTTTCACCTTCTTTTAGGTAGAAAAGATGTGTAATGGCTTTGATCTCTTCGGCAGATGGGGTATATTGCTGCCGACAAACGGGGCAGAGACGGCGCACCAGCCGCTGGCCGACAACAGCTTTCACGGTACTAGCGATCAAAAACGGTTCAATCTCCATGTCGAGTAAACGCGGCAGGCTGGTAGCGGCATTGTTGGTGTGCAGGGTTGAGAACACCAGGTGACCGGTCAGGGCGGCTTGCACCGCAAGGTTAGCGGTTTCGCCATCGCGGATCTCACCCACCATGATGATATTCGGGTCTTGACGCAGCAGTGAACGGAGTCCGGAGGCAAAGGTCATACCGGCTTTAGAGTTGGTCTGGGTTTGGTTGACCCCGGGAATTTTATATTCCACTGGATCTTCAATTGTTGAAATGTTGACGTCTGGCGTATTCATGCGCGAGAGAATACTAAAAAGACTGGTGGACTTACCAGATCCCGTCGGCCCGGTGATAAGTACCATACCGTTAGGCTCGGTGAGCGCGGCGTTAATAACTTCCAGCGAATGACCCCAGTAGCCAAGCTCAGGCAGGGTAAGCGCCTGGGTGCTTTCGTTCAAGATACGCATGACAACTTTTTCACCATCGGTGACTGGCAGGGTGCTGACACGAAAGGCAAACTGACGGCCAGACAGGCGAATCTTAAATCGTCCGTCTTGGGAAACACGCCGCTCGTCAATCTTGAGGTTGGCGAGGATCTTGATACGGCTCACGAGGGCTCCGAGTACATTCTTCGGCAATTGGTTGACTTCTTTTAAGACACCGTCGATACGGTAGCGCACCTGGACGAAGGTTTCGCGTGGTTCAATGTGAATATCGCTGGCTTCACTCTTAATGGCATATTCTAGCAGTAGGTTGACGGTTTGGGCGATCGGCGAGTCTTCGGCGACTTCTTCTTCAGATACCGTCTGATTGGCTCCGTCGTCTTCTCGTTGGATGTCGATAACTTCATTGAGCTCTTTATTCACATCGCCACGGTAGTTTTCAAGACAGGCCAGGATATTCTCGTGCGTCGCGATCGATACCGCCGTGTTTTCACCGATTTCTTTTTGAATGAAGTCGAGCGCCTGCACATCATCCGGGTCATCCATCGCTAGGTGAATCAAGCCATCCTCGTCGACCTTGAAAATAACCGTGTTGTACTGGCGAGCGATACGCTCCGGGATCATGTTCAGTACGTCATGGGTGATGGTGTTGGGATCGAGCTTGACGAAGGGGATGCCAGCATAGTCGGCAAAGGCTTTGGTGAGTATTTCTTCATCCATGAGTTTTTGCTGGATGACCTCATCTTGAAGCGGACGCCTTGAACGGGCGCTCTCATTTCTAAGGGCGGCAATTTGCTCTGGAGTAGCCACACCACTGCGCTCGAGCAACTTTTCCATGGTTATATCGGAAATACGCATACTGCTTACGCTCTACTATAAATGACTTACGCAAAAACTACCAGATGGTATACTGGAAAGGATGATTATAGAGGTACAAAACGAGGCGATGACGAGACAGCTGGGCGAGCGATTGGCGCGCTTCTTACGGGGTGGGGAAGTCATTGAGCTGATCGGTGATGTCGGGGCGGGCAAAACCACCTTCACCAAGGGCTTGGCGCATGGTCTTGGGATTACCGAAGATGTGCAGAGCCCGAGTTTTACGATTAGTCGTGTTTACGAGGTACCGAGCGGGCTGCGGCTGTCTCATTATGATTTCTATCGGCTGCATGATGCTGGCATTATGTCTCACGAGGTGGCCGAAGCCATGCACGATCCCCAGACGATCACCATTATTGAGTGGGCCGAGGCAGTCGACCATGTCCTAACTCCCGAGCGTCTGCAGATTAAGATCATCGCGCCATCTGTGGAGGAGCGGCAGCTTGAACTTATTCCTCACGGTGCTCGCTACGAAGCGGTCGTGGAGGCTATGAAATGATCCTGCTACTCGATACGTCCACGCCGACATGCAAGCTAACGCTTATTGAGGGCGACGAGCACTTTGAAAAAGATTGGGAAGCCAACAGGGAACTGGCCAAAGGTCTGCTTGGCTTTCTTCAGGCAGAGCTAGAATCCCACGGTAAAACCTGGCACGACCTCACGGGCCTGGGTGTGTTTCAGGGTCCTGGCAGCTTCACCGGCCTTCGCATCGGCATGTCGGTGCTCAACACCATGGCCGACGCTCTCTCCATCGCAATCGTCACTGAGCAAGGGGAGCAGTGGCAGGCAAGGACCACCGAGCGACTAAGGGCTGGGGAGAATGACCGCATTGCCCTGCCCTTTTACGGTGCCGAGGCCAACATCACCAAACCACGAAAATAACCAGTGTAAGCACATTGATAGATTTGAAAATGGTAGTGCTATAATTAATCCATGAAATCTCCGTTACGCCGAGAAGGTTTTACTATTGTCGAACTTCTCATTGTTATTGTCGTGATTGGTATCCTTGCGGCGATTACGATCGTGGCGTATAACGGCATACAGCAGAGAGGTCGTGATGCTCAGCGCGAGAGTGACATCTCGACTATTGTCAAAGCTCTGGAAATGTATTTTGCTGAGAATGGATCATTTCCATCGAGCGTATGTAGCCTTGGTGCGGGGTGTAAGATAAATAGCGGTTGGGTAACGACATCGGATGGTACATGGTCAGTTTTAGAATCTCAGCTCGTTCCAAAGTACCTATCTTCGCTACCAAAAGATCCTCAGTTTAGTACATCAACGAGTCCAGCGATACAGGGTGGGTATAATTACGATTTTCTTAATTACTCCAGTGCATCTCTATGTAATGCTTCACCTTCAAAACCGTTTTTCTTACTTGCTTACCGTCTTGAATCTGGGGCTCAAAAACGAAAAATTATTGGCGACTGTCCCGGTACTCAGCCAACTGACTATGCGTCATCAGAGTATATCCTTGTGAAGTAGTCACAGTTGCCTAGATTGACTAAAAAGCGCTACAATAGAACCAAGTCCGTTTACGACAGACTACTATAGTTAATTTTTAGATATTTCGATTACTCTTGATATAACCATTGCGCCAAGACGACCACTTGGCGGGGGTAGTCGAGGAAGGAACAACCATGATAGAAGGAATAATTGCCGCAGTGATCGGTGTCTTAGCTGGTGCCGGCGGCACAGTGGTCTACGATCGCCAGAAGCAAGCAAATGGCAAACATAAAGCCGAACGAGAACTCGCGTCAGCCGAAAGAAAAGCCAGCGATATCATCTTGAAGGCGAAAGACGAAGCCCTGGCGCTCGAAAACGAACGCCGTAAAGAATGGAAAAAGACCGAAGACCGTCTGGCCGATCGCGAAACGACGCTTGACCGCAAGCTCGACGAACTCGATAAGCGTTCCGAAAAGCTACGCAAGCAAGAAGACGAAGTCGAAGAACTCAAGAGCGAAATCCGTGAGATCCGCTCGAAGCAGCAAGAAAAACTTGAAAAGATCGCCAAACTTTCGAAGAGTGATGCTGCTGAAAAACTAATGCAGATGACCGAACGCGATATTAAAAATGATCTCCTTGGGCTGGTCAATAAACTGCAAAAAGAAGCTATGGATGACGCCGAAGACCGCGCCCAGACAATCCTCGTGACCGCTATGGAGCGCATGAGCTCTGAAGTCACAGCTGAACGCACCGTCACCGCTGTCAAGCTGACAGATGAAGAGATGAAGGGTCGTATCATTGGTAAAGAAGGCCGCAATATCCAATCCTTGCAGCGCGCGACCGGTGTGGATATCATGGTTGACGATACCCCCGGTATGATTATCCTGAGTTCGTTTGATCCCATCCGCCGTCAGGTAGCTCGCCTCAGCCTTGAAACCCTGATGAAAGACGGCCGTATCCACCCGGGCCGCATCGAAGAAGTGGTCGCTAAAGCCGAAAAGCAGATCGAGAAAGAAGTCACTCGGGCTGGTGAAGATGCCGCTCGTGAAGTCGGTGTCGTGGGTATCCCCCGCGAGATGCTACAGCTCCTGGGTGAGCTCAAATTCCGTACTAGTTATGGGCAGAACGTGCTAATGCACAGCACCGAGATGGCCCACATTGCCGGTATGATCGCCGAAGAAATTGGTGCCAACGTACGCGTCGCCAAAATCGCCACTTTGCTTCATGACATCGGCAAAGCTGTCACGCACAAAGTGGAAGGCAAGCACCACCATATCGGTGCCGAGCTCGCCCGTAAATACGGCATGAGTGAGGACATTGTGCACGCTATCGAAGCCCACCACGATGACATCGAAGCCACCACCCCAGAAGCCCTGGTTGTCCGTGTGGTTGATGCCGCCTCAGCTGCTCGCCCCGGTGCGCGCAATATTAGCGCCGAGAACTTCGGCGAACGTATGCGTGATCTTGAAAACGTCGCTACTAGCTTCAATGGTATCGACAAAGCCTACGCTATTAGCGCCGGCCGCGAAATCCGCGTCATGGTCAACAACAAGTCTATTGACGATTTGTCGGCTATCAAGCTGGCGCGCGATATCGCCACCAAGATTGAGAGCACCATGCAGTACCCAGGTACCATCAAGGTGAATGTCATCCGCGAGACGCGGGCTATCGAGTTTGCTAAGTAGGAAGGTATGAAGTTGCCCGCGGACACCTGGGTGCTCAAGCCACTCAGGTGTCCGCGGGCGGAACTCTTGAAGCCTCCCTCCAGTCGTTCGTAATTTCAATATAGCATAATCGGGATAATTGTCTATCCCCTTTTTGTCTTTATTTACAAAGTTGGTAGTGGAGAGCATAATAAACACTAGCAATTAGTGAGGTAAAGGTATTATGGATCCACAGCAAGACGCACCCCGTGATCAATTTGAAGAGACGCCCCTGCCTCCAGACTTGGAGGAGCAACCAACACAGGCCTTTCAGCCGGTTGACGAGGAGCCGAAGAAGCGTCATACAAAAGTGATTATCATAGCGATTGTCGGCTTGGTCGTGATTATCACCGGCGCAGCAGCATATATTGTCTACTCGCAGACAGCAGATGATGCAACTGTTCCTGAAACGACCCAGCAAACACCGCCGCCAAAAGCTATCTCACCGGTAGATACCGCGGCCGACACGCTAGTACAAGGTCTAGCTGAGGAAGACACCATAACGAATACGGATGATACGACAGATATGGATGATGCCGACAGAACAGCAGGTAATGTAGGAGACAGTATCAATGAAAACAATCTCTAAACGCCTACTGAGCGGTATTAGCACTGGTGCGCTGATGTTAGTAATGATGGTAGCGCCAACCAGCGCGCTGTCGATGAATCGTATTACTACCGATCAGTCGAGCAGTGTGCGCTGCGAGCGCATACAGACGCTGGCTGAGGCGAGCGAAGCCAAGCTCGCCGAGCGCCTGAGTGCCATGCAGCTCGACTTTCAAAAGCGGCTCACGAATATCGGCAGCCGTCACGACGCGGTTGACCAAAAAGCCACGGCCTTTAGGGCTGAACGCAGTGATAAGTTTGAATCCCGCGTAGCTGAACTGCGCGATAAAAATGGGGTGAGTGAGACGCAACTTGCGGCAATCGACGCATTTGAGACGGCTATAAAAACGGCCGAGACAACGCGAGAGACCGCTGTCGATACAGCGCGCGCGACCTACCGTGAAGCCCTCGACCAAGCCGTTGCCCAGCACCAAGCTGAGTTATTCAACGCGGCAATGGTATTCCAGGCTGCAGTGAAAGCGGCCTTCACGACGGCCAAGGCTAATTGCGCCGATACCGCTGTCGCGGCGACACTTCGAAGCTCGATCAAAACTGCACGAGAGGCATTTGGGGCAACGCGAAAGGCTGAACCCACCAAATCTTCAATCAAACAGCTAGCCGAAACTCGCCGAACTGCCGTTCAGGCTGCGAACGATGAGTACAAGAAGGCTATGGCAAACGCCGTGATGACCCTCAAGACTGCTCTCGAGAAGCAGTAATATATTTTAGTTTAGACGAGCTTATCGAGCGGCACTTTAAGCGCTCGAGCACTGAGGTATTGGGCTGAAAACCAGACGAGTGACCCTATTGCAAGCGTTGCACTACCGAACATAATAATGTCAAACGGCAGAGTAGTCGGCGTAAGCAGGCTGAGAAAACCGAGTACAAATGCTAGCAAAATGACTGTGAGCTTAATAGCTTTAACAAGCTGCGAGGTGATCCGTCGCTTTTTAGCTGGACTTAGAGGGTGATGGATAACAAGCGGTACGATAGCACTGGCAGTCTTGGTGGTGGCTTTTTTGCCGGTCCGGGCAATTGAGAGCGGTGCACGTACGAGTAGTAGCACCGTGAGTACGAGCATAAAGATTGTAAAGATAATCGCGAAGCCAATGAGGAGTGGGGAAGGGGGGCCGGCCGTCACAATAGGCGCGGTTTCTTTCACTTCCTCTGGCAGCAAGAAATGCTTGATCTGCTCGTTATCAAGTAGAAGCGGTAGGTAGAGCAGGGCAACAAATAGCCACTGAAAAAGGCACGATATATAACCAAGCGTTCCGAAGGTATTTGCGAGCAGCGCACGTTTTGAATAGTTGGCCATAGATTTATGATAGCAGACTGTGGGCGCCAGCAAGACGTCAGTAGGTATAAAAAGAAGTAGAGCCCGCCCCGAAGGGGCGGTGCTAGGATTGGCCCTAGCGTGCTCTACTTCGGGGCGGGCTCGGGGTTCGAGCTTCGCCATATTCTGGCGATCGCTTGTTCGATGAACGTAACGAGCTCGTCATGTAGCTCATGCATGTTGTCATCGCGGCTACGCGGGTGGCACTTTACATTGAGATTGCCAGCGTTGAGCTGGACTGATACTACACCCGCGAGGTGTGTGGTTTTTGCCTTCTCTACCATCCGCCTTAGCCGATCCTTCTCCTGAGGGGTCATACGCCCCGGGATCCGAACCGTCCAGACGATGGTCGTATCGATGATACTAACCGCATCGGCGTAAGTGTACATGTTGTTCATCTCTCTCGATGTGCGCGAGCGAGAACGGATGTTCTCGAGAACTCGAATCTTTTAATTATAACATTTATATAATAAAAAAGCAATAGTTAGTCATATGCTAACCTCTCTAAATCCGTACAGATGTCTTCGCAAAAGCACCAGGTTGTTTTATAGGTAGTGACAAAACGACAGTTTTATGTTATCGTGTGGGCATACGGTTCATTATCTCGAAAGAAATACGTGAGCTCGTAGCTTTACATCCCTACACCCATCCTGGAAGGAACACCATGAAAATGCTCAGCAGGCTGGTCCTCATGTTGGCCGCCGTGATGATGCTCAGCGGGCTGACGGCAGTCTCGACTGCCGCCAAGCCGGAGCACCACTCGCAGATGTGGCAGGCTTGCCACGACACGCCGGTGGCCGCACACCGTGGGGTCGTTACGCCAAACGTAGACGAGAACACGATGAAGAGCATCCGTTTGGCTGTCAAGCAAGGGGCGGAGATCATCGAGGGCGATTTCCACCCCTCACGCAACGGCACGCCGTGGTATGTGCACAACCTCACGGTTGATAGCATTACCAACGGACATGGCCCGCTGGGTAGCAAGACCGACAAGGAGCTGCGCAGACTGCGTACTCCCCACGGCTCGAAGCTGCTCACCGGTGACCAGCTCATCTCGTTCATGAAGCACCACCCCACTGTCGAAGGACAGTGGGAACTCAAGGACTTCAACTGGACATGGAAGAGGCTAAAGGCTTTCGGCGACGCGGTCGTTGAGGCTGGCATCGAAGATCAGGTGGCGTGGTCGTCTGGCTCGCTGCGGCTTCTGCTGCAGATGGCAGTGATCACGCCGGGCATGCGCCTGGAGTGGATCGGTTTCAACGAGGATCTGCCGCCGCTTGCCAAGTTCGGCACCAAGATCGACCAGGCCAACGTGCTGTATCGGGCGGCGTTCCACCACTACGGTGGGTACGCCAGCTACATCCGTGCAGCCCATGCACGGGGGATTGCCGTCTCGGCTCGCTCAACCGCGAGCGGTGAGGGCGACACTCCGACTGTCTGGGCTCGCGAGATCAAGGCGGGCGTGGACCAGCTTGTGACCAACCGGCTGGCCCGGTACAACAGCTGGTGTAACTCAGTCTGAGTAGCTTTCTGACATGGGGCGTGTAGGGATAGGGGGTGACGACAATGCGTCGTCACCCCCAACCCAACTTATGATATTAATTGACATTGAGAGACCTACCGAGAGGTAGGCTTTTTTGTTTATAGTAAAGAGAATTACGGGCTACCAAAAGGCACGAAATATTGACTAAGATTAACAAAAGTTATAAAATAGTATAACTGTTCCACCGAACTAGAGTCGAGGAGTACATTTCATGGCTACCCCTTCCGCGAGAAAAGCGGAAATTGAGGAAAACCTTCGCATCGATCTTCATGACGCTGCGATGGCTGCGAAAAAATACCCGGACTGGGCCGTCGTCTACGAGGCGGTGATGTCGGGGACATACCACGACATCACACACGCGCTCGAGCGAGCAAAGGGCAATGAGCTGACAGCTCGCGAGATGAACGCCCTCAGGGTGACGAGCCGGCCCGATGCAGGCCCTGAGTGCCAGGAGGCGATGGAGCAAATCCGACTGCGGAAGCTTGCCTTCAAGGTATTACTCCGCAACCTGCGCAAGCTGCAAGGACGCCTCCGAGGGCTTGGAGTAGACATCGATCAGCTTCTCTCGCAAGAGGGGATGCGACCCGACGTCGAGTGGTGAACAGCTGAGGAGAGGTGCCGGCGGTAAACGCCGCCGGTGCCCTCCTCATTTTCAATGGAAATTATTTTGGGATAGTGAAAGGACAGCGGCTAAAGCCTTCTCCGCTCACTCACAAACAAAAATAGCTTCGCTGCTTTTGTTTGTTTCGCTCGCTTTGCCGAACCTCTAGGCGGGAGGGATGAAAGTCAGGCGGTCGCTTTGCTCCCTATATCCGCTCGTTCATAAAAATATGTAAACACATTTTTATTTCTCTTCGCTTCACGAACCTTCGACTTGCATCAGCTAAAGCTGCTGCGTCGAAGGCTCAAGCCCAACACCAATAATAGAAAATAGGACACCAAATGGTGTCCTATTTTCTATGGTCGGGGTGAAAGGACTCGAACCTTCGACCTCACGGTCCCAAACCGCGCGCGCTAGCCAACTGCGCCACACCCCGATGGTGTTTCTATTTCCTCACGAGATTATAGCGTATATCTGATAGTTTTTCTAGTGGCAAGGGGGTAGGGTACAATAGGGATATGAAACAGCCACCCTACCCTGCTCCGGATTTTACGTTACACGGTAGCGACAATGCCCCTCATTCGCTGGCAGATTACCGTGGAAAATGGATGGTGCTCTACTTTTACCCCAAAGACGATACGCCAGGCTGTACGCTGGAAGCCTGTAGCCTGCGGGATGCCCGTGATGATATAGCTCAGCTTGGAGCCGAAATTATCGGCATCAGTAAGGACGATGCCAGCGCTCACGAGAAGTTCAAGGCCAAGCACTCGCTCAACTTTACGCTCCTAAGCGACCCGGAAGGTAAAACTATTGAAGCGTACGGTGCCTGGGGCAAGAAAATGTTTGGCAAAGAGGGAATCTTGCGCAAGACGTTTATCATCAATCCAGAGAGCATGGTTGTAAAAGTCTATGGCCGCGTCACGCCGATGGGTCACGGTGAACAGGTTATTGAAGATTTGAAGAAACTGCAAAAAAGGGCGTAGAATGAATAACAGTGTCGGGGTGTGGCGCAGCTCGGTAGCGCGCACCGTTCGGGACGGTGAGGTCGTCCGTTCAAATCGGATCACCCCGACCAGATACCAGATTCGCTGGTTCTTCCTTCTTTCTGATATATTAAGTATATGATAAAAACCAAAAGCGGTTTCACCATTGTTGAGCTTCTTATTGTCATTGTAGTGATAGGCATACTCGCGACTATCGGGGTGGTGTCGTATAACGGCGCACAAAACCGAGCCCGGACAGCAGCCGCCATCGATGGAGCAGATAAAGCCTCAGACCTTCTGGAAGTTTTTCAGCTAAATAACGGCGGCCAGTACCCGGCTACCGGCAGCTTGTCGAGTGCGGGTGTGACGGATTCTGATAATGTAACGTATCAGTATACCCAGACTTCAGGAGGCGCTAATTATTGTCTCACCGCTACCAGCAAGAATGTTTCTTACAAGATATCTCAAGACGTTAGACCAACAAAAGGGGCGTGTACGGGCCACACGTTGAATGGAATGGCAAACATTACCAATCTTAGCACCAATCCTCGCGCGACAGCAGCTGGAACGGGTTGGAGCAGTAACAACGGGACTATATGGACAGCAACAAGAGGTGTAGCTATTTCAGGTCATCCGGAGGGTATCACTACAGCTGTTCGTAGCCAGCTTGTTACGGGTCAAACGAACAGCTATATAATGAGTCTTTATAATGCAGACACGCTTGGTAATTCCACGACATCTCGAAGCCTAGGAGTATGGGTATACGCGAATGTTGCTGCGACAGCCTGCGTTGGTGCTGGTGGGTGTAGTGACTATACGAATGTGAACGCAAATACATGGACGTATATACGTTCGTCATCGGCCAGAACTGGCTGGGGCGCGCTTTATGTCACTAAAGTAGGTGGAAACGTCACGACTAGTGATCTCGCATATGCGACAGGTATGATAGCCGTAACAGATTCGGCCGCCCCAGCCTTCGCAGATGGAAATTCGGAAGGATGGGTCTGGAATGGCACAGTTAATAACTCAACCTCCACCGGGCCGCCATTCTAGTGGCTAGCGCGGACGCTTAAGGGCAGCAGTCCGAGCCATGCTAGCAAAGCGGTCATCGATAACCGTGGGTGTAAACTCGCCGTAGCGTTTGGTCACAGCTTTCTCGATGAGGAAGTCAGCAATGGCTGGATTTTTGGGCAGTAGCGAGCCATGCAGGTAGCTCCCAATCACATTTTTATAACGGACGCCTTCGGTGGCGTCGTGGCCATTGTTGCCCGCACCTTTTTGGACTAGCCCAAGCGGCGTCATGCCTTTGCCGAGGTAGGTTTGTCCGCTATGGTTTTCGTAGCCGATAATTTCGCCAAATTCTGAACTTTTCGTGACGATGTTGCCGATTAATCGCTCGGTACCGCCGTGAGTTTCAAGATCAAGCACACCGGTTCCTTTAATCATGGTGCCATCGAGCGTCTTGAAGAAATTGCCGAAGAGCTGGTAGAGTCCGCAGATGAGGAGCATCGGGACATCTGCTTCAACCAGTTCTTTCAGACGCGGCGCGATCTTCAGAAGATCATCTTGGATTAGCGTCTGGCCGGAGTCTTGCCCCCCGCCGCCAATCAGGATGTCGACGTCTTTGGGAAAGGTATCGCCTTGGTTGTATTCAGTCAGAATCGGTGTATACCCATGCCACTCCAGTCGGCGTTTGATCGTGAGCACGTTGCCCCAGTCGCCGTAAATGTTCATGTCTTTTGGATAGAGCTGGACGATATGAATAATCTTCTGGCTCATGAGACGACCTCCACAGTCGTGATGGTGCCAAGCTCACGCCTGAGGGCGAGCATAGCAGTGTAGGTGCAATAAATACGCTTAGGGGTGTCGGGGTATTTGGCAATAAAATGGTGGAGAGCTTTTTTAAGATTTGGTTCGACCTGAGCCATCTCGACTTCGTCGTATTGGAGCCTGAGGGCCATATCGTAGGCTCGGATGCCCGACACCTGAGAGACCCCGCTGGCCTGCAGGCTATGAAAATCGACGTCCCACAACCAGCTCATATCGCGGCCATCGGCGTAGTTATCGTTAATGGCGATCATGGTCGCGTATGTCTCGGCCGGAAAAGATGATAGGCCGAGCCGAAAACCGGCCGGGTTTTTCACCAGCACTAGCTCGAGCGGCTGGCCACCGACAATGAGCTGTTCGCCTCGTCCAAAGGCAGGAGTCACCTCAGCCAGGGAGGCGACAAGCTTTTTAATATCTGCCTCATCACCCAGAATAGTGCGTACCAGGGCAAGCGCTGCCGCAGCGTTGAAGATGTTATAGATACCTTGCAGCTTTAAAGAGGTAGAAAAGTGCTCACCGGCAATCTTAAAGGTAGCCTGATCATCCTTGAAGGCTTCCAGTAACACATTGGCACTCGGTTTTGGAACTTCTGGCGCGCGCGGGCCATTATGAAGCTCATCGTCATTAGGAAAATAATGACTAAGACTAGGATCAAGGCCGAAGTAGGTAGTCTTTTTAGCCGGTAGGGCGTCGCCTATCGAGACGATACGGGGATCTTCCCGGTTTAACACCACGCGCTCCGAAGTCTTGTCGGCAATGGCCGCCAGCATCTTGGTGGTGGTGTCAATCTCACCGAAACGATCGAGCTGGTCACGCATGACATTGAGGAGCAAGCTATAGCGCGGGGCAATCGTCTTCACGAAATGCACAGCGTGGGCTTCATCGAGTTCAAGCACAGCGATATCGGCGTTCAAACGTCCTTTCATATCGACGTCGCCTAGCAGCGCCGCAGCCACGCCGCGGATAAAGTTGCTGCCGGTACGGTTGGTGAATACTTTGAGGCCCTGTCCTTCCAGAAGCTCGGTTACCATTTTGGTAGTCGTGGTTTTGCCGTTAGTACCGCTAATAATCACCACGCCGCGTGGCAGCTGAGCGAGGGTATCGGCGACAAACGAGCTATCGATCTTCTCAACAAACAACCCCGGCAGAGCCGACCCGCCTCCACGAAGCCGTGCAATAGAACGGACGGTCTTACCGAGCAGAGTCGTGTAGGGTTTTGACATATGCTCTATTATACCTCGGACAAACCCAGGAAATGAACGTTTCTCGTATTTATATATGCCCAGGGCTTCAATAAGGGGGGGTTCTAGCGTACAATAAGGCTATGTTTATAGTGGGAATGCTCTCGTGGTGGTATAGTGCCGGGTGGTTGGAACGAGCCCGGATCATTCGGGAACGAATTGGAGCCACGGTCGACTACTTTTCGATTATGTTGCTACTAAAAACTCTGTTTGCACCGTTTCGTCAGATATCAGCCGGGAAAGTAAATGGGCCCCTGGGAGTGAAGTGGCGAGCTTTCATCGACCGGACGATTTCGCGGGTCATCGGGGCGTTCATCCGCATTATTCTGATTGCTATCGGCTGCGTGACGATTGCCCTCTACTGCGTGATCGGGCTGGTGACGCTCGTCGTGTGGGCGATTGTGCCCCTATTTCCGTTTGTCGGATTTTTGCTATTTATTAGCGGCTGGGTGCCGGTGTCATGGAACTAACATACGAATTTCATCATGAACGAGCCGTCAAGGCCCGCCTAGGTCGCCATCTTCGAGGGATTTTAGGGAAACTGCTGACGATCAGCGCGGTTGTATTTGCGCTATGTGGCGTCACATTTATTATCGTCGGGATGTCATTTGGGTGGTTTATTCTAGGGCTCGCCGCCATCCCAGCGGTGTGTATGGAATGGTACCGGGGAGAGCTGAAGAAGCTGCCGATTGCCAAGATGCCAGCTACGATCACCGATATTCTGTCTGGCGATGTGCTTGGGTTACTCAACGAATACCCCACACCAAAAATCATCGCCCAGGCTATCAGTCAGGTTTATGGCGGGCAGTTTTTCGGCGCGCGCTTCGGTGTGACGGCGCGTTTTTTACAGGATATTAGTAGTGAAAGCCCCGATGATGCGACCGGGATTTGGCGCTTGGCGCTGGAGATTAAAAAGCAAGCGGGTGTGTCCGAGATAACAGCTGGCGTACTCGTAGCGGCGCTCGTGAAGGCGTTTCCCGAGCATGAAGGCGTGCTTGCCCAACAGCACTTGAGCATGGATGATCTAGTGAATGGTATCCGCTGGCAGGCACATCTAGAAGAGCTAATTCAGAAGCATAGCGCACCACGGCGTACGGGCGGGGTGGCGCGCGACTTTTCATTTGGCTATATTCCACTGTTGAGCCGGTTCGGCCAAAACATTAGCGACGCGATTAGTCGTGGCGGCCTACTCTCAGTTGACCTGGAGGCGCATATTGATGCGATTGAACGCCTGCTTGAAACCTTTGGTTCGGCAGGGCGCCAGAATGCCGTACTCGTGGGGCCAACAGGCGTTGGCAAGACCACTATCGTGCAGGCCTTCGCGAAGCGCTTGCTTGACGCCAACCAGAAGGTGCCCGAAAGTCTCCGCTTTCGTCAGCTCTTTATACTCGATGCCGCCTCGCTGATTGCTGCGGCACCTGGCCGCGGCGAGCTCGAAAATCTCATCATGCAGGTGCTCGGCGAAGCCTATAGCGCGAAGAATATTATCCTCTGCCTCGACAACGCCCAGCTATTTTTTGAAGAAGGTGTCGGCTCGGTCGATCTGGCCAATGTACTCCAGCCGATTTTAGAGGCCGGCAATCTGCGGGTTATTCTGACCATGGATGAACAACGCTATCTCAAGATCTCGCAGCGTAATCCGTCGCTGACTAACGCCCTCAATCGCATCATGGTCAAGCCAGCCAGCCGGGCGGAAACGATTGCCGTTATGCAGGATCAACTGATCGTGACCGAATTTCAGAAAAAAGTCACCTATACTTACCAGTCGCTGAATGAAGCATATCACCTAAGCGAACGCTACGTGCACGATCTCGAGATGCCGGGTCGGGCGCTCAAGCTGCTGCAAGCCGCTGCTGGCTACAATGAAAATGGCCTCGTCACTATGAATTCGGTCCAAAAGGCGATTGAACAGACTATGGATATTAAGGTAGGCGTGGCTCAAGGCGAGCAGGAAAAAGATACGTTACTTAATCTCGAATCGCTTATTCATGAACGCATGGTCGATCAAACCCGCGCTGTGGGTGTGGTTAGTGATGCCCTCAGGCGGGCAAGAGCCGGGGTGCGCAATCAAAACCGCCCGATCGGCACCTTCCTATTCTTGGGCCCAACTGGTGTCGGTAAAACGGAGCTCGCGAAGGCGGTCGCTGAAGTCTACTTTGGTGGCGAAGGCAATATCATTCGCCTCGATATGAACGAGTACGTCCGTAATGAGGATGTCACCCGGCTGATTGCCGATGGCGCCGATGACCCGATGAGCCTGACTGCCCAGGTGATGAAGCAGCCTTTTAGTGTGGTGTTACTCGATGAGATTGAGAAAGCCCACCCCAATGTCATCACGACGCTTCTTCAACTTCTCGATGAGGGAATCCTGCGCGATATCAAGAACCGTGAGATTAGCTTCCGCGATGCTATCATCATCGCTACCAGCAACGCCGGAGCCGAGCGTATTCGTGAGTATATCCAGCGTGGCTACAAATTGGAGCAATTCGAACAGCAATTTGTCGATGAGCTCATTTCCAGCAACCAATTTCGCCCAGAGTTTTTGAACCGCTTCGACGAGATCGTCACCTTTCAGCCGCTCGGTAAAAAAGAACTCATGCAGGTGATTGATCTGATTCTGGCTGGCGTCAACAAGACGCTGGCTGCTCAAAAAATTATGGTGAATGTATCTCAAGACGCCAAGTTGTTTTTGGTGGAACGAGGCTATGACCCTCGGCTGGGTGCCCGCCCCATGCGCCGCGTGGTACAGCGAGCGGTAGAAAATACGGTAGCTAAAAAAATGCTGGAAGGTAGTGCAAAACCAGGAGAGACAATCGAAATTAGCCTTGAGCAAGTCCAGCAGATACTCGGCACCGAAACCCAAGCTCAAAAACTCATGACCAATGACGCCGATGAAGCTGCAAACACTGAGCTAACCTCGTAAGTAGTTTAAACAATACATCGAAGCACCTGTGACTCACTCGTAATTTTTACGTGTGTGTGCGCATCGAGGGTGATAATCTCACCATCGACTTGCACGAGCAGGGGCGCGGTGGAAGTGAAGGTAAACTCTGCTCTGTGGGTCATCCCGCGTAACCCGGTTGTCGAAGCACGTAAGAGCTGCCTCAGTAAGACTAGCGTGTTGCGCCTGTGAAACGCGGTAACTTCGAATTTCCCATCATTGATCTTGGCGTGTTTCGATAGGGTCATGACTTTCGACATGCTATCGATATTACTAAAAATTAGGCTGTCGTACGCTTGTTTTTTGCCGCGGACGATAATATGAACGGGTGCCAGCCGCACGATTGAGCGAATGACGATCCCCAGCTCCTTTATGAAATTGAGCTTTGTCTTATTAAGTTCCCGTCCGGCTTTGGGGGTCAGTCCAAGGCCGATGTATGAATGGCCGTAGCGCACAAACGGCTTGCCGTTCACTGTCGCTGATACCTTCAATAGATCGATCCTTCTCTCATCACCTTTTTTAATGCGTGCCACGATATCACCTGCGTGAAGGGCTCGATAATGATCGTTGGCATTGCCGCCGGGCAGCAAGCCGGCCGTGGGGCTCGCGCCCTCGTTTTGCGCTTTCATCAGCCCATTTATCACTTCGTGGTAGCCACCGTCGCCACTGACAGAGATAATGAGGGGATGCTTGGTCTGTCCTGCCGCCGCGTAGGCAATTTCTTCGGCGTGACCGGGTCGAGCGGTTTTGACTCGCGTAACGGGTACGCTCGGTAGTAAGGCAGCTAATGTGTCTTTGAGTTCTTTACTGAGCTTGGCGCCTGGTCCGGTGCTTTTCGGGTTGTAGACTATTGTGATAGAAGTGTAGGAAACCATACACTTTTAGTATACGGTATTTTATGATTTGCGAGAGACGCAGCGCAGCATTTATCGAGTGAGCGGGGTCACAGACAGGTCTAAAAAACACGCTATATAATAAGTATATAGGAGGAAGCATGAAAGCAAATACGCCAGAGTTTACGACGGTCGGGCCCATCACCGTCTTAACCATTACGAGTGTCGGCAATCCGAACGACTCTGAACGGTTTTTTAAGGCTCTTTACGGCACGGCCTACACGACCAAGTTCAAGGTCTACAAGCCTCAGGGCAAAGAAATGAAATTCGGTAAGCTCATAGGCCGCTGGCCCGATGCGCACCTGAAGCCGAAAGACCAGTGGACTGGCATATGGGGACTGCCAGTACCGGACTTTGTTCGCCAAAAGGACTTGATCCAAAAAGACCCAAGTCTTCCTGTCGCTGTCGAAGTATGGACATATGGTGAGGTGGCGCAGATACTTCATAGAGGACCGTATGACCAGGAGGGACCAACCATTACGCAACTTTCTGACTTTATCAAAGATTCAGGCTACGAAATTGACGGTATGTCGCACGAAGAAGTCTACCTGACATCGCCGGATGCCAAAGACCAAAAAACACTTATCCGCTACAAAGTGCAGCGAACAGCCACAAAGGAGAACTAAAATGGACAGACTTATTATCGATGTACGCGAGCCGCGTGAATATGCAAGTGGTCACGTGGCGGGCGCGATTAACATTCCGCCTATGCAACTCATGCAGGGCGCTCCAGCTCTCGCTGATGTACCCAAAGATACCGAGCTTATACTCTACTGTATTTCGGGCAGTCGCTCCAATACCTCAAAAAATATCTTGGAATCACTAGGTTACACCCGCGTCGTGAATGGGATTAATAAAGATCAAGTGAGCGCCAAATACGGGCTAAGCATTGAACGAAACTAAAAGTATAAGGAGAAAAACATGACAGAGATTAAAGATCATGGACCAGCGCCATATGTTGCAAATATCGAAGAGGCAACGCTGGCTAATAGCAATTACCGCACCACACTGTGGACAGGTAAGAACCTCCAAGTAACTCTGATGGCGATTCAGCCGGGGCATGACATCGGCTTAGAGGTACATCCCACGACCGACCAGTTCCTCCGGATCGAAGAGGGCAAAGCAACAGTCTATCTAGGTGATTCGAAAGAGAATCTGCATTCATGGGAAGCCAATAACGACGATGCTGTCATTGTCCCGGCGGGTACCTGGCACAACTTGGTAAATTCCGGCGACACTCCGCTGAAGGTCTATTCCATCTATGCTCCACCTCAGCACCCGCACGGAACAATGCATACTACGAAAGAAGAAGCAGACGCCAGCGATGGCGAATGAGTCGGCATGACATTATTGCTAAAACCAAAGCCTTATTGAGGTGAGAATAATTTGCTTAAATAGTCGGATGGATTATTGAGAAAATCTTTCGTAAGCGTGACATGTTCAAGCTCATCATACGTCGTTTCTTCGATGCCCGTATTCAACAAGTGATAGATCTTAGCTCCCGGGTATGCGAGGAGAATGGGTGAGTGGGTTGCAATAATGAACTGCGAGCCCTGTTTAACGAGATCGTGTATTGCAACGAGTAAGGCCAGTTGCCGTTGTGGCGAAAGTGCCGACTCCGGCTCGTCAAAAATAAATAGACCTCGTCCGAATCCTTTTATAATTGATAAAAAAGCTTCACCGTGAGATTGTTCATGAATTCTTTTTCCATCAAACAGTATCGGTCCTGGGTAAGTTCCGGTGTCAGCGTAGTTAGCGGTCGTATAGAAGGTCTCAGCCCTCAGAAAATAGCCATATTTTTCTCTTCGGGCACTTCTTACGAGCGTTAGGCTCTCTGAGAGTGAAGAGGTTGTATTTTGCGAACTAAAGTTATAGTTTTTTGTACCGCCTTCAGCATTAAACCCCGCCGCAACGGCAATCGCCTCGATAAGAGTAGATTTACCGCTGCCGTTTTCGCCGGCAAAGAACGTCACTGGTGACGTAAAGCGTACCGACTCAACCTTTTGCACCGCCGGAATAGAAAAAGGATAGGAAGATGTATCTGTTTTTTCAATTTTTACCCCACGAATAAAGCATTCATCCATATGCTCATAATAACAGAGATAGAATAATTTCTATGTATAGCTGAAATTGGTACCCCGGGCAGGGCTTGAACCTGCGACCTTAGGTCTTAGAAGCCCTCTGCTCTATCCATCTGAGCTACCGGGGCATGAGTAAAACAAAGACGACAGAAGAAGCTGTCCTGATGAGAGGTCGCGGTAATTAAACATCGATTCGTAGCGAGCTATTAGTTCTCCGTTCAGTAAGGGGCTATAGTTTGTGTTCTGTAAAATGTTCAAGGGGTAGTCCGGTAAATTCTGAAACCGCATTGAACATATTTAAGTAGCGTCGATCGTTGCCAATACCTGGGCGAATTGTCCGTAAAATTGTTATTTTTTGTCCAGACGAGAAAGTGGCTGTCATTATTTCTTCTGTAAAGATTGAGCGATAACCGCTCGAGCCGCCAAACTGAAGCTTGGTAATGTCCGTGATTACAAATTGCCGAGAACTGCGCCAGCCAAAAACGTTAGTAACTGTGAGTAGGGAGTTGCCATCACGTCGCAATTCAAGGTTGTATCGCTTAAAAGCTAGAAGTCGGTAAATAAAAAGAGCAAGTATCAGAATGAAGAGAATGCTGAAGGCAATTTTTGACATGCCATCGGCAGTAATAATACTTAAAATGCTACCGGCGACAAGCGCCCCACTAAATAGTAGTAAAAACCACCCGAAAAGATTTGTAAGGTTTATTTTTAGAGTTGTCTCGGTCTGTATGAATCTCATATTTTGAAATTCCTCTCTATTGACATGAATAGATTTTAATCCAATATTAATAATTGATCTGGTACCCCGGGCAGGGCTTGAACCTGCGACCTTAGGCTTAGAAGTCCTCTGCTCTATCCAACTGAGCTACCGGGGCACGCGCTGCTTAGCCACGGTAGCATCATTAGAGTTGGATAGAGCAGTCTCTGCCAAAGACTATTGCTCAAGGCTGTCCAACCGGGCTACCGGGGCGCGTCTTTTAGTATACCGCATCTTATGGTGATAGAATAATAGGATGCAAGACGGGGAATACATTGTTGATCGCTGGATGGTGGATGTTCTTCGTGACATCTGCATGAAACGCGACATTGTCTTTAGCACCTATTCCGATGATTGGCTTTTAGAATTACGAAAAGATGAGGTTGTGAGACGTGTGCTCGGCTACCGTTTTGATTTGAATGATTCGGTTTCGGCAAGTATCGCTCAGGACAAAGTGGCGACGTATGAAATACTTGCAAAGGCGGGCATTGCGAGTGTGCCGCATGTGCTGGTACGTACCAAAGTCTCTCGCGCTGATCGCCACGCGATGGATGCCTGGGACAAAGTGGTGGTGAAACCGCTTGTGGGAACGAGCGGTCACGGGGTGCGACTTTTTGGCGATATCGCCCAAGCCACGAAGCATATTGAAGATTCAAAAATCACGGCGTGGGCAGCAGCGCCTTTTGTAAAGATAAGGCGAGAAATTCGCGTCATTCTGCTCGACGGCAAGCCGTTAGCTGTATATGAAAAGATTCCTGTTATGATCAACGGCCTCAAGATGTTCAATCTGGGACTCGGTGCACAGCCCAAAGATATAGAGCTGAATGAGGAGATAGAAAGCCTCGCTGCTCGTGCTCAAACCGAAATGGGACTACGTCTTTCAACGGTGGATATTATTGAAGACGAGCTGGGCGAGCGTAAGGTGCTTGAAATTAATGATAGCATCATGATGGAGCACTACATGCGATATTCAACTGAAAATAAAAAGAAGGCCGAGTACGTTTACGAGAGCATAGTCGACGCGATGATGAGCGGAAGCCGACAAAATATTAGCGGTTTTTGATGCCATCCAGACGCAGCATGTCTGAATCATCATTGTGGGTGCTCTCGGTGCCGACATGCGTGGTACTAATCTTTGCACCTTTTTTGATGACATGAACCAGCGCCATGGCGTGACCATGCCCAAGACCGTATTCTTCTTTTAACCACTTTACTATTTCGCTAGCTTTTACCGAGGGATTATCGTATCCCTTGCTTTTTGCCAGCTCTATAAACTCTAGCGGGGTTTTCCCTGTTTTTTGTTCGATATTGTCTAGGTATGCTTGAAATGACATGTCACTAATGATACCAAAAGACACGAGAAAGCTCTAGTGTCCCAAGTGGTTCATTTGTGGTGCCCTCTCACCGACACACTTTGCAACTTTTGAGAGAGTGCCTATTTACCTTTTTTTGACAAGAAGTACAAAATAACTGTCGATATCGGTACAGACATAATTATAAGACCGATCATGTAAGGCACCATCGCCGTAAAGCCATTTCCTCCGCTAGCACAATGTGTTCCATTCCCTGTATTTCGACATCGTTCATCACCCCATACGTATGGTCGATAGCCTGCTGCTTTTACATCAGCTTCACTACAATAATATTCATCGGGCTGTGTGAATATATCAGGTCCCCTATATAGACCATCACCGGGTTTTCTATAGGAATATGAAGCAGCAAAATCACTGGCGATATATGGTTGATTACCACACTCTAAGGTCTTCAAAGGGAACACTGCGTATCCATTAACTAAAGGGGTAAACAATGAGATTAAATAGAGGCAGATTAGAATAGGGAAGAATACACTGAAGTAGCGTTTATACTGTTTTTGTGAATTCTTTTGTTTCTTCTTCACAATCCCATATTAACATAATGCTTATGCTTGGTGCGGGTGGCGAGAAGGCGGTCGGCTAAAGCCTTCCTATTTCCGTTCACTCACAAACAAAAATAGCCATCGCTGCTTTTGTTTGTTTCATTCGCTTCACGAACTCGCATCTCCTCGCTTCGCTCGGCTGATGCAAGCTCAATCCATCGCTCGTATCAAAATAAAACGCCCATCTGAAGACGAGCGTTTTATTTTGGTGCGGGTGGCGAGAATCGAACTCGCATCATTTGCTTGGAAGGCAGATATATTAGCCATTATACGACACCCGCGTAGACCGTATAATTATACCAGTTTTGGAGGTATAATAAAAAGCATAACCATGAAATTCAGCCGCTTTGTCACTAACCCCGACAGCACACCACTCCATAGTAGTGAGCTGGCTGGTACGGGTGCCCCGACGCCGCAATCGTTTACGGAGCGCAAGCAGCTTGAACGCCAGCGCCAGGCTATCGGGAGCTATCAACGATCCCTTGTGGGCGGATCTTATGGCGGGCGCGGGCAGGTGCGGCCAGGGGAGCGGTCTGCTGCAGCTTCATCTCCCTCTGTGAATTCGGTGCCTACAACGCCACAGAGTCAGGGTTTTAGGGAGCCGCCGACTCGGGGCTATAATCCATACTCATAAGTATTAATTCAATTGACTTCTCTAAATTAAATAAAACAGCCAAAAGCTGTTTTATTTAATTTGGGGCGGTCGACGGGGATCAAACCCGCGACCTCCGGAGCCACAACCCGGCGCTCTAATCGAACTGAGCTACGACCGCCATACAGACGAGAGTAATTATACACAAAAAAGTACGCTGTGACTACTAGTGACGAGCTTAACCGGCTGATTCTGTTAAAAAGCCGTGGCTTTCATCAGGAAAATTATGAACAAGGTAGTGGCAATTATGACAGAGCCATATGAGGTTGCTAAGCGTATTATGGGAACGGTCTTTATCTTTATGATGCACTGCGAGGATCCGCACGTCGTCCGTGTGACATTTTTGACATATCTTTGGTCGATCGCTACGCAAAAGCCGCTGTCGGTACGATGACTCTCCGGTTGTCCAGTTCCCATGATTCTGCCCGATAAAGATTTGGGAGTTGCGCCACTTCGTCTGGCACGACTTCGAACAGAAAAAAGACTGGCTTTGGGAGCGTGTCTGCGCTTTTAATGATCTGTAGATGGTGAGACCACATGTCTGACAGCCAACGGTGAGGCCTGTCCGAAAGCCCGTATATTGGCATTGTTTCGAGCAATATTTACCCCAGCCCTTCAAGATGTGACTGGGTTTTGCGTAAAAGGCATGTGAACAAATAACGCACGCTACCGTAGGCATAAGTATATTGTATGAGCATGATGCGCGAATGTCAAAACCTAGGTTTCTGTACAAGCCTATGCTCTTACCAGCGCGCTTAGACAGACTGATACCGATGGATTATCGACAGGCATGAAAACTAGATTTCTTGGATGGTTTCGATGTCGGCGCCAATCGAATTGAGGCGATTGGCAAAGTCTTCGTAGCCGCGGTTGATATTGTATACATCGCGCAGGATTGATGTGCCGGGTGCGGCTAGCATAGCGAGCAAGATAACGACTGACGGCCTAAGAGCAGGTGGCGCTACGATATCAGCTGGTTTCCAGCGGGTTGGGCCGTTAATATACACACGGTGTGGGTCGACGAGCTCGATCTTGGCGTTGAGCCGAGACAGCTCGGTAAAGTAGATGGCGCGGTTTTCGTACGACCAGTCGTGTACCAGTGTGCGACCCTTGGCCATAGTAGCGATGAGACCAAGGAAGGGAAGGTTATCCATGTTTACGCCAGGGAATGGCATGCTGTGGAGCTTGTCCTTGGCTGCCACCAGCTTCGACTTATGAATCGTCAGGTCCACCAGACGGGTCTTTTCATTACGAGCCGGATATTCGGGAGTCATTTCGTAACTCAGCCCCATATTTTCGAGTACCGCCAGTTCAATCTCGAGGAACTCAATCGGCGCACGCTTAATGCTAATCTCGGAATTAGTCACGAGCGCAGCCGCGATAAAGCTCATCGCTTCGATTGGGTCTTCGGCTGGATAGTACGAAACATCTTGGTCAATTGAACGGCGACCGGTAATAGTGAGAGTGGTTGTACCGATGCCTTCAATCTTGACGCCGAGCTTTTCAACAAAGAAACAGACATCTTGTACCTGGTAGTTCGGGCTGGCATTACGGATGACGGTGGTGCCGTCGTAGAGAGCGGCGGCCATAATGACATTTTCTGTCACGGTGTCACCACGTTCGGTGAGGAGGATGGCGCGTGACGGTTTTGTCTCGTGTACGGATGCTTGGTAGTAATCGGTGTTTGGCTTAGCCACCACGTCCATACCAAATGGCGCGAGGCCATCCAGGTGTGGCTCCACGGTGCGGGTGCCCAGATCACACCCACCAGCAAATGGTAGACGAAACTCATCGTACTGGTGCAGGAGCGGGCCGAGGAACATAATGATACTACGGGTGCGCTTGGCAGCCTTTATGTCCATATTCTCCAGCTGCAGGCGCTTGGGCGGCGTGATCTCGAGGTCGTTACCAGGGAGCCATTTGGTTTTCACACCGATGCTATTTAAGACTTCAATCAAACGGTTGACTTCCTCGATACGCGCTACCCGGCGAAGCGTCGTCTTGCCTTTGTTGAGCAGACTGGCACAGAGCAAGCCAACCGCGGCATTCTTACTGGTCTTGACTTCAATTTCACCAGACAGTGACGTACCACCATGAATTTTAAAATTGGTGGTCTGGGAGCTATTGAGCGTAATGATATTAGTCGAAAGTACTTCACTAATGCGGGCCAGCATCTCGAGGCTGATATTTTGACCACCCTTCTCGATACGGTTAATAGCGCTCTGCGAGGTGCCGAGCTGCTCGGCCAAGTAGGCTTGGGTATGGCCCTTATTAATGCGCGTTTCTTGGATAAGTTTGCCGATTTTGTGCTTGTAATCTTCTATACTCATATGGCCAATTATATCACATACGATATATTTACAAGAGTGCTATACGCTGCGCTTGAAACACTGGGTCGCCTCAGACATGAAAGCAAGCTTTGGCGTCTTTCGGCTCGCCAGTGTTATAATAGACCCAATAAAGAGGAGAGGTGCCATGCAAGATACACAAATTGCAGATTTGATAGCGGCGGAAGAGAAACGACAACGAGAGGGTCTCGAGCTGATCCCGAGTGAAAACTATGTCTCGCGCGATGTACTGACGGCACTTGGGAGTGTCTTTACCAATAAATACTCTGAGGGCTACCCAGGCCGGCGCTACTACGGCGGGCAAGAGAATACCGATCAGGTGGAGCAACTGGCGATTGATCGCGCCAAGCAGCTCTTTGGAGCTGACCACGCCAACGTGCAGCCACATTCCGGTGCACCGGCCAATGAAGCCGTCTATAGTGCCTGGCTCGAGCCCGGTGACACAGTACTGGCGATGGATCTCTCACACGGTGGCCACCTCACCCACGGCGCACCGGTAACTCGCAGTGCTCAGCTGTACAATTTCATCCGTTATGGCATGAAGAACATCGATACGGGCGAGATTGACTATGACCACCTGCGCGAGCTGGCCTTAGAGCACAAACCAAAGATCATCTTGGCGGGCTTTAGTGCGTACCCCCGCGAGCTCGATTACGAGAAGTTTGCAGCGATTGGTAAAGAAGTTGGTGCACTGCTGATGGCCGATATGGCCCACATTGCCGGGCTCATTGTCGGAGGGGTAGCGAAGAACCCATTTGACTATGGTTTCCATGTGATTACGACGACTACTCATAAGACGCTGCGTGGCCCTCGCGGTGGGCTGATCCTCACCAAGGGAATCGTGGGTAATCCGCTCAAGAAACCAGAAAAGACTCTCGAAAATATTCCAACCCTTATTGACCGCTCGATCTTCCCTGGTATGCAAGGTGGCCCGCACATGCACGTGATTGCTGCTAAGGCCGTGGCATTCCGCGAGGCTCTGCAGCCAGAGTTTAAAGATTACGCGGCCCAGATTGTGAAGAACGCCGCTGTGCTCGCCGAGGAGCTGAAATCACGCGGCTTTCAGCTGGTAACGGGCGGCACCAGCAATCACCTCATACTTGCCGATGTCTACAAGAGCTTTGGGATTAACGGCAAAGAAGCCGAGATCGCGCTCGATAAAGTCGGCTTTACGCTCAATGCGAACTCGGTTGCTGATGATCCGCTGCCACCGTTCCGCCCCAGTGGTATTCGTCTCGGTACCCCTGCCATTACGACGCGTGGATTTAAAGAAAAGGAAATGGTGCAGATTGCGGAGTGGATGAAGCAAGCGATTGATGCCCGCGATGATGAGGCAAAGCTCGCGCAACTACGTAGTGAAACTATGGCGTTTGCCCTTCGGTTTGGGCTACCGAGTGACGAGTAGGCAATAAGTTGTAATCATAACAATTAAGTAAAATAACTCGCGCGGTTCCGCGCGAGTTATTTAAGCAAAAGATAGGCTTATGTGTTAGGTCAAAGCTGGCCAACAGCTGATAGGAAATGTATTTGTTGGAGGGTTGCCGTAACCGCTCGTAACGCCCGCGGTAACGTTGCCAGCTGAACCATTATTCCAGTAATCAACTCGCACACCAGTCTGAACAGTAATGGTGGCTGCGCTAGTTGCTGCAGTTGTAGAGTTGGTGTGGCCGCACTTATTGAAAACAATCGTTTTCTCTGGCGTAGTAGGTGCTGCAGACATGGCTGTTGTCTGTAAGGTCACGCTACTGGCTTCAACGTAGTAAGAGGTGCTTGATGCCGCACCAGTTAAGGTAGCCAACGTTGCTGGGTAACCCGTAGTTGTTGGCTCAGTGTTATAAATTTCAGCTTTTTTAACGATCCCATTAGCGAGTGCTTGCGCTGCCGCAGCCTTTCCTCGCGTCTGTATACCGTTATACGCCACAATCGTGATCGCAGCCAAAATACCAATGACCACAATGACGATCAAAAGTTCAACGATCGTGAAACCTTGGTCTTTAATGTTTTTATTGAAACTCATGGTTT